>Ga0209208_10001195_pt1 | contig 36307 bp, 30 predicted proteins | sample S1TSphfallax_3_FD_187694 | JGI IMG/M metagenome (GOLD analysis project Ga0209208, IMG submission 187694) | Host-associated microbial communities from peat moss isolated from Minnesota, USA - S1T2_Fd - Sphagnum fallax MG (SPAdes) (version 2) | ecosystem: Host-associated > Plants > Peat moss >...
ATTGTGGCGGCGCAGGCCATCGTCGCCGTCGAGGCCATGGAAGGCACCGACGCGGCCATCGAGCGCGCCGGCGCGCTCATGCAAACGCTGGACTCGGAAGCCTCTACGTTGGAGCGCAGGCTCACCGTCGTCAAGCTGCCCAAGCCCAAACAGGACATGCGATTCGACGTGCCGGTGATTGGCCTGCGCACCCTCGATACGATGATCCGCGCCGGCGCAAGCTGCCTGGCGATCGAGGCCGAGCGCACGCTGCTTTTCGATCTGGACGCAATCGTTCACCGCGCCGCGGAGGCCGGCATTGCCATGGTGGCCGTGCCGCGCAGATACTGAGTGTGCTGTCTTCCAAAGTTAGCTTCCCACTCGCGATTCCCAAAGCATTCCCAGCACCCGACCCGGAGGTTGTCACCCATGAAGAAACTCGCGCTGCTCTCGCTTGCCGCGGCCCTCACGCTATCGGCCGCCATTGCCCCCGCTCTCGCGGGAAATCCCCTCAGCCCAGGCGCAACCGCGCCTGGCTTCACGCTTCCCTCGCAGGACAACACGCCCATCAGCCTCTCGGAATACAAGGGCAAATGGGTCGTGCTCTATTTCTATCCCAAGGACGCCACACCCGGCTGCACCGTGGAGGCGCATAACTTCCAGCGCGACCTCGATAAATTCAAGGCCGCCAACGCCGTCGTGCTGGGCGTAAGCCTCGATACCCCAGGCAGCCACAAAAGCTTTTGCGACAAGGAGAGCCTCACCTTCAAGCTGCTCGCCGATCCGGACCGCAAAGTGGTGGATGCCTATGGCGTGCCGGTGAAGAACTACGGCGTCGTCAAGTTCGCCACGCGCCAGACTTTCCTGATCGATCCTGCCGGCAAGATCGTCAAGGTCTGGCCGGACGTAGACGCGGACCTGAAAAATCACAGCGCCAATGTGCTTGCCGCCATACTTGCCGGCGGCAGGTAAGTTCCAAGGCGGTGAGTAAACCTGCAAGAAAGCCCGGCAAGCGAGATAGGTCTCGCGGCCGGGCTTTCTCGCTTGCCTTTGGCGTTGCGGAGTTAGGCGCTAGCTTTCTTCGGAGCGGCCTTCTTGGCAGCCGCCTTCTTCGCGGGAGCCTTCTTGGCCGCGGCCTTCTTTGCCGGTGCTTTCTTGGCGGCCGCCTTCTTCGCGGGAGCCTTTTTCGCCACGGCTTTCTTGGCCGGAGCCTTCTTCGCTACGGCCTTCTTCGCCGGAGCCTTCTTAGCCGCGGCCTTCTTTGCCGGAGCCTTCTTGGCGGGAGCTTTCTTTGCTGCCTTCGTTGCGGTTGCCAAAGTCTTACCTCTCTGGATTGGTTTGGTGGTGCTCTTCTTCGTTGCAGCCTTCTTGGTTGCAACCTTGCCGCCGCTCTTCACAGCCTTACTGCTCTTCTTCGCGGCAGACACTTTCGCGGCCTTCGTTGCCGCGGCTTTCTTCACCGGCGCCTTCTTGGCCGCCGCGGCTTTCTTCGCAACTGCCTTCTTGGCGGGCGCTTTCTTTGCCGCGGCTTTCTTTGCGGACGACTTCTTTGCCGGCGGCTTCTTTGCCGCCTTCTTCACGGGCAATGCCGGGGTTGATTCGGCGATGACGCCGGCGTCCGCAACTTCCGCATCCACGATTGTGGCTACGCTCTCTTCCTCTTCATCTTCGAGTTCAATCTCCTGCGCCGGACTGCCTTCGCCAAGAGGGCCGTCTTCGTCAGTTTCATGGCTCGCGTACATCCGTATCTCTTCCGTCATTTCCATCCGCCTCCAGCGCGGCTGCGCCGCTTTCCGTTTGTCCGTTGCGGCTCGCGCGCGTCGCGACGATTCGCTTGCGCGCAGTCGCCATCGGCGCACAGTGTAGCAATAGCTTGCACGGTTTCAACAACAATGACAAGTGCGTAACTAGCTACTGCCGCGGTTTTTTATTGGATGCGTTCTGAGATGGGGCTTTGCTCTTCTTGGCATCGCCGCTTGTATGGGCCGGCGCGGCATCGCGTCCGGCCGCTTCGGACTTCCTCGGTCCGAGCTTCGACGACGACTTACTTGCGGAAGGAGAACTGCTCTTGCCGCCGCCCTTACTTGGAGCGGACTTGCTGGCCCCGGCCTTACTTGGCGCGGACTTGCTTGGCGCGGACTTGCTTGGCGCGGACTTGCCGGAAGACTTCTCCGTTGCGCCGCCTTTACCTGCGGCCTTCGCCCTGGCTCCATGATTCGCGGCATGACCCGCCATGTGCGGCGCCCCGCTCGATCGGGATGCCACATGCGCAGGCTCCGCCACGCGAATGCGTTGTCCGGCAACGATACTCGTGCCCTCGACATGATTCCATCGATGCAAATCCTCGAGCGAAACTCCGAAGCGATCCGCGATAGTCACCAGCGAATCGCCGCGACGCGCGCGATACACCTCGGTGTGCGATGCAACCGCCGATACGGGAGCGACTGGAATCACCAGCGCATCCACATTGTCGAGAGTATCGGAGACGTGCAACTGATTGGCCGCCGCCAACTGCTCCAATGAGACGCGGTAACTGCGGGCCAGCGAGGCCAGCGTATCTTCCGGAGTCACGCGATGATAGCGCCATGAGGTTCTGCGGTCTTTAGGAATCTCGGCGATGCGCTGTTGAAACAGCGTTGCCGTGCCGACAGGCACATGCAGATCGAAGGGTTCCGTCAACAGGCTCGCGGGCGGCGTGGTCATGCGCAGCAGGCTGGGATTGAGCGCGGCCAACTCCTGCGGATCCGCATCGACGATATCGCCGACAAGGCGCAAATCCACTGAGTAGTCGATAGGAATGGTGTCGTAAGCGATCGGCGCATCGAAGGTGAGATCGTCGAAGCCGTACTGATGCGGGTTCTTGGCGATGATGATGGCGGCAATGATTTCCGGCACATAGTTCTTAGTCTGCTCGGGCAGGTTGTTGCGTTTATACAGCTCCCAGAAATCCGCGTAGCCGGTCTTCTGCACCGCCTGCTGCACACGGCCCGTGCCCCAGTTGTAACCGGCCATCGCCAGATACCAATCGCCAAGCTGGTTGTAAATGAACTTCATGTAGCGAGCCGAGGCACGCGTGGATTTTTCCGGGTCGAAGCGCTCATCGACGTAGGCGTTCCTGGCCAGCCCATAGTATTTATCGTTGGGCATGAACTGCCACATGCCTCCAGCCCCCGAGCCCCCATTGACCGCGCGCGGCTGAAAGCCGGACTCGGCCACGGCGAGATAGATCAGATCCTGCGGCACACCCTCTTCGGTCATCACCCGCTCGATCATCGCCTTGTATTTTCCGCTGCGCTCGAGCGAGTGCTTGAGCGTGTTGTGGCCGCGCTGCGAGTTGGCAAAGAAGTTGATATAACTGGCGACATAGTCGTTGATGACCAGCGGAATATCGGACTTTGTCGTGGTCAACTCTTCCTTGGCCTTGGCCACAAGATTGGGATCGACGACGAAGGTTACGTCGTTCGCCACATCGGCCGGCGTCGGTTCCACCGCGGGCGCAAAGCCGTTGCCCTGCTTCAACGCTTCGACCTCGAGGGCGTTCACGGCATCCAGGATGCGATCGAACTCATCGCTCAACTGCGAGTCGCCGCGAATGTCGAGACCGCTGGCCAGCATCAAATCGACCGAGCTGTCGAAGTCTTCCTTGGCCTGCGCCAGCTCCCCCCTGCGATAGTGCTGCTGGCCGCTCTGAAAGGCGCGTTCCACTTGCGCAATCAACTGCCGCGCGCGCCGCTGTTCCGGCGTCTGCGCCACCGCCGGAGCCGCGCTCGCCTGCTGCGGCGGCGACGCTACGGCCGGCGCCGTCGCCCGCGGACTCGATACGCTAGCCGGTGGCACGGGCTGCTTGGTGTCGCAGCCGGCGATCGCTCCGAGAAGCATCGGCAGCGCGATCCCCAGCGGTACGCCGCGAACCCATAAACCCCGGTTTCTGAGTGAACTCTTGTGCATGCAATGCCGTTGGCCAGCCGCGCCGGCCGCGTCGATTTCTACCTCGACTCCCGCATGTACTGTCCCGCCTACTACCTCGATGATAAGCTAAGGATTCGAGGACCTTGGCGCTCCAGCCGGCCTGACTCCTCCCGTGACACCTCCCCATGAAAGCAAGCCTGCTTCGAAATTTCGCGATCATCGCTCACATCGACCATGGCAAATCCACGCTCTCCGACCGTTTGCTGGAGATGACCGGCTCCCTCACCGCTCGCGAAATGCAGGCCCAGGTGTTGGACGCAATGGATCTGGAACGGGAGCGCGGCATTACCATCAAAGCGCATGCCGTGCGCATGATGTACCAGGCCAAAGACGGCATCACCTATCAACTGAACCTGATCGATACGCCGGGCCATGTCGACTTCAGCTACGAGGTCTCCCGATCGCTGGCTTCCTGCGAAGGCGCCCTGCTGGTCGTCGACGCCAGCCAGGGCGTGGAGGCGCAGACGCTGGCCAACGCCTTCCTCGCCATCAACGGCGGCCTCGAAGTGATCCCGGTCATCAACAAGATCGATCTTCCCTCGGCGGACGTCACGCGCACACAGGAAGCCATTGAGCAGGCGGTGGGGCTGGACGCGACCGATGCCATCCCGGTGAGCGCCAAGACCGGCCAGGGCGTTGAGGACATCCTGGAGGCCATCGTGCATCGCCTGCCGCCTCCCAAGGGGAACATCGACGCGCCGTTGCAGGCGCTCATCTTCGACTCCTGGTTCGATCCCTATCGCGGCGTGGTGGTGCTGGCCCGCGTGGTGCATGGGCGGCTGCGCCAGGGGCAGAAGGTGCGCTTCATGTCCAATGGCCGCACCTTCCTGATCGATACGCTGGGAGTGCTCACGCCCAAGCCCGTTCCGATTCAGGAGCTGACCGCCGGCGAAGTCGGCTTCTTTACCGCGACCATCAAAAATGTGGCCGACACCAAGATCGGAGACACCGTCACCGACGACGAGCATCCCGCGCCTGAGGCCCTGCCCGGCTTTCAGGAGATCATGCCCATGGTCTTCGCCGGCCTCTACACCGTCGATTCGCATGAACACACGCTGCTGCGCGACGCGCTCGAAAAGCTGCGCCTAAACGATTCGTCCTTCTTCTTCGAGCCGGAAAGTTCCGTCGCGCTCGGCTTCGGCTTCCGCTGCGGCTTCCTCGGCCTGCTGCACATGGAGATCATCCAGGAGCGCATCGAGCGGGAGTACAATCTGGACCTGATCACGACAGCTCCCGGCGTACGCTACAGGATCGCGCTGACCGACGGTGAAGTCGTCGAGGTCGAGAATCCGTCGCGCTGGCCCGAGCCCACCAACATCGAGCAGATCGAGGAGCCGGTCATCAACGCCACAATCCTCACCAACGAGGAGTATGTCGGCGGCATCCTCAAGCTGGTTGAAGAAAAACGCGGGCGGCAAAAAAACTTCGAGTACGTCTCGGCTACACGCGTCATGCTCACCTATGAGTTGCCCTTGAATGAAATCGTTCTCGACTTCTACGACCGCCTCAAGTCCGTCTCGCGCGGCTACGCTTCGCTCGATTACCAGTTAGCCGGCATGTGGGTCTCGCCCATGGTCAAGATGGATATCCTGGTCTCCGGCGAGCCGGTGGATGCGCTTTCGATCATCGTACATCGCGACTACGCCTATGAACGAGGCAAGGCGCTCGTCTCGAAGATGCGCGAACTCATCCCACGCCAGCAGTTCGAGGTCGCCATTCAGGCCGCCATCGGCGCCAAGATCGTGGCCCGCGAGACGGTGGCCGCGCTGCGCAAAAATGTGATCGCCAAGTGTTACGGCGGGGACATCAGCCGCAAGCGCAAGCTCCTCGACAAACAAAAGGAAGGCAAGAAGCGCATGAAACGCATCGGCAAGGTCGATATCCCGCAGGAAGCCTTCCTGGCCGTGCTGCGGGTTGGCGAAGATACCCCAAATTAGGACAACTTTCGCGCTTTGTCCGCGCATTCCGGAACAGCGCGAGTCACACGCCATTCACGACAATCTGTGGAAACCTTTTGGGCTCAGGGAATCGCGGCCCCGCTGCTCCGGAAATGGAACATGGTCGATCTTGAACACGACAATCCGTTGAATCATAAGGGCTTATACCTATAAGCAAAGAAATGCCGCGTTTGGCAAGAGAAAGTATGGGATTTTTCTTGCGCAGCTTCCTGGAAATAATCCACAGAGTTTTCCACAGATGGCGGAATCGCCAACCGCATTTCAGGTCTTGCGCGCCGAGAGGCGCGAGTTCCGGCCGCTCGGAATGGACAAAATTTTCGTGTCCCGATTATAAGCCGCAACACCCGCCTCGCGACAAGTAAAAGTCGCGAAACGGGTGTCCGATAGAAGGAGATTTACGATCCCGCCCCCCTTACGGCTTGGGAGCCGGAGCCTTCACCGCCGGCTTAGGCGCTGCCGGGGCCGACGGCGCCGCTGGCGGAGGAGCCGGTACGCCGGACTTGGCGTTGTAGCCCGCGATCACCGCCTGGGTGATGTTGGTGGATTCAGCCGCGTAGAGAACCGGACTCTGCTGCTGGCTCACGTCGATCACCAGCGTGTAGCCGTTTTCCTTGGCGTAAGACTCCACAACCTCATAGACCTTCGAGGCCAGCGTGTTGTACATATCGCCGATGGCGGACTGGTAATCGTTGCGCGCGTCTTCCGCGTCCCGCTGCAGCGTCTTGGTCTCTTCGTCGATCTTCTTGGTCTTGGCGGTCTGCTCGGCGGGGCTGAGCTTGTCGCCCTGCGTCTGCAACTGCTTCTTCAGGCTCTCGATTTCGTCGTTGAGGCTCTTGAGCTGAGCTTGCTTGGGTTCGAACTTCTTCTGAACGTCCGCAAAGTTGCGCTGACCCTCATTGGTTTGCGCCACCGCAACCTGAAAAGCGATGACGGCGATTTTCGCGGGGCCAGCGGGAGCGGGAGCGGCGGCCGGCGCCGGTGTTTGAGCGGCAGCTTGAAGGTTAATCGCAGACAGGCCTGAGGCCAGCAAAAGTGCTAGGGCAAAAGTACGCTTCATTTGAATCGGAGACTCCTTCGATATTCCTGGTGTGTGCCCGCATTCCTTCGGGGGAAGCAAGACATCGCTTCCTGTTCAACCTCTGGAGTCTATACGGAATTCAGCTCGGCCGAAACGACGAAAGCAAAACTAAGTGTAAGACGCGGACAGAGACATCAGCAGGAACTATCTAAGATTATAGGAGCCGGACTGGGCATGTGCCAACCGCATTGGCAGGAAATTCGCCGGAAATTCGCGAGTTTGGCTCAGAAATACCGGCGCTTTTGCGGGCGAAACAGAAAAGGACCGCATTTGCGCGGTCCTTTCGCTGCTCCCGATTCGCTTCTCTAAAAGGTCGTCGAAACCGTCAGCCGGAAGGTCTTGGCCGGTTCGCGCAACTGATAGCGCGAGCCGTACAACTGTTCCGCCTGCGCGTAGGAGAAGTCACCCGCGCCCCCGGGCGGGAACATCTCGCGCGTGATCAGGTTTTCGCCCTGCGCCTGTTCGGAGAGGCGCAGCGGGTTAACCGCGTAATAGAGCCGGAACGGCGCGTTGATGATCGGCATAATCACCTGCAACTCGGCGCCGGTGGACATGCGCGGCACGAAGTTCGTTCCGGACAGCGGACGGATGTACTGGTTGAAGACGATCTGCGTGCCACCCTCGCAGGTGCCGTTGTTGTAGACCGGGCAACCGTAGAGCGGCGCGTTGAGGCTGGCCGCGCCCTCCGGGCTCTCCTTCAACTGCCTCTTATCCAGCGCCGAGTCGATGCCGAAATCGTTGAAGAAAGCAAAGGTGACCGGGCCGGCGATCGGGATGCGGTACTCGATGTTGTTGGTAAAGTCGAGGTCGCCGCCGACAGAAACGACGCTATAAACCGGCAGCAGCACCTGAACGCACTGGTTGAACTGCGGATTGTTCGGGTCGCGCGGAACGCAGCTTCCATCCGGATTGTTCAGGTTGAAATTGATCTTGTTGGGAATATACGCGTAAGGCGTGGTGGTGCGCACCTCGAAGCCGCGTATATCCGCCTCGCCGCCGGCATAAAAGCGATTGTTGGGCGGGGCCACATCCCCGCCGTAGCCCTGGATGAACTTCAGTTCGCTGCGCCAGCCCAGAACGTTGCGCCCGTCGGCCGTAGGCGTCAGATACCTCATCGGCGTAAATCGCTTGTAGGCAATCGCCGGGAAGACGTAGCGGACGTTCCCCCCGATGCCGGCCACTTGCAGAATCGCCGTGAATTCCTTGCCGCTGCGCGGACGCTGAGGATTGTTGATCGTATTGAAGATGTAGCTGAGCGATGCCGAGCTGTTGACGATGCCGTTCAGCGCATTTTGCCCCTGAATTCCCGAACGGAACGCGATGTTCTGAAACAGATTTTGCGACGCGCTGCTGAACGCGGTAATATCCGAATCGGTCAGCGAGTAGGTAAACCCGACGCGCTGGAAGTTATGCCGCGGCAGCGGATAGCTCACCGAAAAATTCAGGCCCACCGTCGAGTTGTTGTAGTTCTGCAACAGAGAGGTCTGCTGCGCGGTCAGGTTGGCGCCGCCGGTGTTGGTCCCATTGGCCGCCTTGGCGGCATTGTAGTCCGTCTTGGTGTCGAATATCTGGAAGCCAAGATTCAGCGGCCGGTTGCGGAAGTACGGCTGCGTAAATCCAAACGTGAACTGGCGATTGACATTGCCCAGGTTGGCCTGCAGGCTGAGCGTTTCGCCCAGGCCCAGGAAGTTGTTGGTCTGGTAGTTCAATCCGAGAAATGCGCCCGACAAGCCCGATACGCCGCCGTTCAGGCCGATCGAGTTCTTGCCTTTTTCCTTCACCTTCAGCAGCAGATCGACCGTTCCGGCTTCGGTATCCTGGTGCGCCTCCGAATCCTGGTCCACCTTCAGAGGATCGAAGTAGTCGAGCTGATTGAGGCGCAGCAAGCTGTACTCCCAAAGCTGCGAGTTGTAGACCTGGCCCTCTTCGAGCATCAATTCGCGACGGATGACGCGATCCCGAGTCAGCGTGTTGCCCTGAATTTCGATGCGGCCGACGTTGAACTGCTTGCCTTCGTCGATATCGACGGTCATCACCATCGTCTTCTTGGCGTCGTCGAAGTCGAACTTCGGGATGGCGCCGAAGTTGATGTAGCCCAACTGCCCGTAGGCCTTCTTGAGATTCTCCAGCCCCTTGCCGACCAGCGTCGCGTTGAAATAATCGCCGTCTTTGATGGCGAAGGTGGCGCGCAGCGCCTTGACATTCGCGACCGCCTTGTTGCCCGTGAACTTGATCGCCGTCAGCTTGTACCGGTCACCCTCTTCGATCGGCAGCAGAATGTCGATGCGCTTGCCCTTGTTCGGCCGGAAAGTTAGCAGCGACAGCCCGCCTTCGTCGCGAACCTGCGTCCGCGGCTCCTCGACGGCCGCGTTGTAGTAGCCCTTGTCGCGATAGACCTGGCGCACCCGCTCCGCATCTTCTTCCAGTTTCGAGCTGTCGAAGGTCTTGGCAAACAGGTTTTCGAGGAAGATCGAGTACGGAATGCCCACCGGCTTCAGATTCTTCATCGCGCGGCGCAGCACCAGGCTGCTGATGCTGCGGTTGCCGGTGAACTTGATCTCGCCGACTTTGACCGTCGGCCCTTCTTTAATGTTGAAGTTGATCTGCACCGAGGCCGGCGGAATGTTCTTCACATCCGTCTTGATGGTCGCGAACTGGTGGCCGTGCTCGGCCAGCAATTCCTTGAGCACAGTCTCCGCGCGCTTCACCTTGGTCGGGTCGTACTGGCTCTCCTGCGAGACCGACACTTTCTCCTTCTTGAAACGGTCCAGCACGTCGGAGAGCGAAACCGAATTCAGGCCCTTGTAGTTCACTTCCCGGATATTCGGCTTTTCCTTCAGGTAAATATTGAGGATCACGCCTTTTTCGGAGTCTTCCCGCTCAATGCGCAGGTCTTCGAAGTACCCGGTGTTCCAAAGCGAATTGAAATCCCGTTCGATCGAGACCGGATCGTACGTGTCGCCGACGTGCGTAAACAGCCGCGCCAGAACCGTCTCTTTGGGAATGCGCCGGTTGCCGATCACGCGTATCTGCTCGATGGTGAGCGACTGCGCCAGAGCCGCGGAGGCCGAAGCGGCCAGCAAAACGGCCAAAAGAAACCGCGCCAGCAATGCCAGGGAACCGGCCCCGTGTCCGCTTACGCTGCGAGTTCGGGAGTGCCCGGATTGCACCGTATCGGGCGCCTGCGGCGAGCAACTGGGCTGCAACTTGGCCCAAGGCGAAGCGGGACTCGGTGCAGGGCTCGGTGCATAGTTCGGTGCATGGTTCGACTTGACGGGAAAGATAAGCACACCCTCACTGCTCAAAAATTGTTCCTGATCCCGGCGCCGGATGAGAAATCCGTTCCAAAATCCGATTTCCGAAAGACCGATTATATTGGACCGTACCTGCCCAACCCAAATGCGCCGGCCACAAACCGGCTCACCCTATCCCGCGTCTCCGCGGGCCAAACATCCGGCGCCAACCCGATTCCACTCGCCGAATCAACTTTCCAGCTCAGCCTCGATCCGGTACGCCGCAAGCCGCGGTTCCCAGGCAATGCTGAGTACGTTTGGCTGGCAACAAACCTGGCAATCTTCGACGTAGCTCTGCCGTTTACCGGCCGACTCATCCACCGCGGTTTCATTCCACTCTCCGCACCCCGCGCAAACAAATCCAGCTTCCAGAGGCATGCGAAATTCCTGCCTTTGCCTCTCACAGTCTATCGGACCGAGCCCGGTTCCAAGGCGAATCGGCGAAATGATTGCCGGAATCGAAGCGCGAGTCGTTCCAAATGGAAGCGGCATCTTTATAGACGCGGCACAAACCATCTCGTGAGGTAACGCGCTTGATAGAGACACGCCCGCCCGAACCGGTTCACCGCAGCGTGTACGACTTCTCGGCCGTCTCCGTCGACGGCCGCGCGATTCCACTCGGCCAGTTCCGGGGAAAGATTCTGCTCATCGTCAATACCGCGAGCCGGTGCGGCTTTACCCCCCAATACGCGGGCCTGGAAGCGCTCTACCGCGAGTATCGCGACTCCGGCGTCGTTGTCCTCGGCTTCCCCTGCAACCAGTTTGGCGCCCAGGAGCCCGGCACCGAGGCCGAAATCGCCCAATTCTGCGAGCGCAACTACGGCGTCACCTTCCCAATTTTCGCCAAGATCGACGTAAACGGACCCAAAGCTCACCCGCTCTTCCAGTTTCTCAAGGCCGAGCAAGGCGGAATCCTCGGCGCCATCGGCTTGGACTCCATCAAGTGGAACTTCACCAAGTTCTTGGTCGACGCGACCGGCAGGGTCGTCGGGCGCTACGGGCCAGGCATCGCACCCAGCCACCTGAAGCCGGAAATCGACAAGCTGCTCGCCTCCTGATCCGGCAAAATCCATTCCCGATGTGCCAAAATGAGCACCTCCGCCAAGTTTTCCCGGCCTTATACTCATGGGAACGGCCTTTCAGGCCGGGCGATTTCGAGGGTTGCGACGACCCCGGCAAACTGGCCCAGCGCCGATACGGAGCACAGCATGGCCGCACAATCCGCACAGAAGCGTCTTCCCAAGAACACCGCCGAAATTCCCGACCGGCTCTACTTCCGCATCGGCGAGGTGGCCAGGATCTGCGGCGTCCAGCCCTACGTCCTGCGCTTCTGGGAAACGCAGTTCCCAGCCCTTAAACCCAATAAAGGCGGCACCGGCCAACGTCTCTACCGCCGCCGCGAAGTCGAGCTGGCCCTACGCATCCAGCAACTGGTTCACCACGACGGCTACACCCTGGCAGGCGCCCGGCAAGCTCTCGAAGCCGCCCCGCGCCCGCGCGGCAAGCAGGCAACACTGCCGTTGACCCACGAACAAGCGCAGCAGCGGCTGGAAGCCGCCACCGCCGCCATCGGTCGCGTTCGCGCGGAATTGCGGGAACTGGCCAGCCAGTTGGCCGCCGAGAAACCCACTCTCCACAAACGCCGCTCCCGCGTCTCCTCCTTCCAATCCGGCGCGGCTACGCTCTTCCCGGCCTCGGCGGTCATCCCCCGATGAATGGCGTGTGAAATCTAGCGCGATCCGGCCATCTGGGTCTCCAAAGTCATCCCAATTCCGAATACTTTCGTACTTCCCAGCTCCGGAACCCGGATTTCTACGCTCTAAAATCGGACAAAGTTGTGCTACCGTAGGGCTAGTTCCATGCCACGCTTTGGTCCTTGACGGCAGTCCGGGGGAAGCTGTCAAGTTCGATTCGGACCTAAGGGAGATTCCTTATGAATTGCCCATATTGCGGTACCCCGAAATTCAGAACCTCACGCATACGGCTGGCGGACATCCCGCGCCTGGCCCTGCTGCAATTTCCCGTGCGCTGCCGGCTTTGCCGCGAACGATTCCATGTGGGTATGTTGCTGTTCTTGCACCTAACCCAGTCCCAGCGCGTCCGTGAAGCCGAAGACGCCACCGAACGCCGGGAAAAATACAAAGGCAAAGACAACACCGAGACCGTGGCCTGAATCGCGCGCCTGACTCGCGGGCCTGAATCGTGGCCTGATGCGCGCATCGCCAAGATCGACACCCTCGACCGTTTTCGCGCTACAATCGTAGGAGCGATGGCCCTCCACCAGCCCATCCCGGCGCTCCTCTAGCGGCTCCCGCCGCCTAGCTCGCTACTGCGCCCAATTTCCGAAAAATTCATCCAATCCTTAACCCTTCGGCGCCTCACGCCGTCGAGCCGCATTTCGAGAGAATCCCCATGTTTGACCGCCTGCAGCAAATGGAAGACCGTTACATCGAGCTGGGCAATCAGATGGCCTCGCCCGAAGTCCAGAACGACCGCGAAGCCATCCACAAGGCCTCAAAAGCCCACCGCGATCTCGAAGAGACCGTCGAAAAATTCCGCGAGTACAAGCGGCTTCTCCAGAGCGTCGAAGACGCCAAAGCCATGGCCGCCGAAGACGACGCCGAAATGGCCGCGATGGCCCAGGACGAACTCGCCGAGCTGGAGCCGCGCCTCGAGGCCGCCGAAGCCGCGCTCAAAGTCCTCCTGCTCCCAAAGGACCCGAACGACGACAAAAACGTCATCCTCGAAATCCGCGCCGGCACCGGCGGCGACGAGGCCTCCCTCTTCGTCGCCGAAGTCTTCCGCATGTACCAGCGCTTTGCCGAGCAGCACCGCTGGAAGATCGAAGTGCTCTCGGAATCGGAATCCTCCGTCGGCGGCCTCAAAGAAGTCATCGCCCTCATCGAAGGCAACCGCGTCTATTCGCAGATGAAGTACGAGTCCGGCGTCCACCGCGTCCAGCGCGTTCCCGCCACCGAAACCCAGGGCCGCGTCCACACCAGCGCCATCACCGTCGCCGTCCTGCCGGAAGCCGAAGAAGTCGACGTCAAGATCGAGCAGAAAGACCTGCGCATCGACACCTTCTGCTCCTCCGGCCCCGGCGGCCAAAGCGTCAACACCACCTACTCGGCCATCCGCATCACCCACATCCCCACCAACACGGTCGTCAGTTGCCAGGACGAAAAATCCCAGATCAAGAACCGCGAAAAAGCCATGCGCGTACTCCGCAGCCGCCTCTACGAAGTCGAAATGCAGCGCCAGCACGACGCCCTGGCCAAAGAGCGCAAGCAGCAGGTCGGCACCGGCGACCGCAGCGAGAAGATCCGCACCTACAACTTCCCGCAAAACCGCCTCACCGACCACCGCATCGGCCTCACCCTCCACCAACTCGACCTCATCATGCAAGGCCGCCTGCAATCGATCGTCGATGCCCTCATCGCCGACGACCAGGCGCAAAAGCTCCGTGCCGACGGCGCGCAGGCCGCCTGAGCCGTGACCTTCAGACAACTTATCGGCGGTGCGGAAACAACCCTGCTCGGCGGGCCTCACCCCGATCGCGCTCGGCTCGACGCCGAGAGGCTCTTGCTCTATCTCCTGCGCAAAGACAAGGCCTGGCTGCTCGCCAACGGCGACGGAACACCCTCCTTCGACGACTCCGGCGAATATGCCGGCCTTATCCAACGCCGGCTCGCCGGCGAGCCCATCCAGTACATCACAGGCGAGGCGGAATTCTTCGGCATCCCATTCCGTATCACGCCGGACGTGCTCATTCCCCGTCCGGAAACCGAGCATCTGGTGGAGGCCGCTCTTAAACTCACGCCCCCATCGTCCCAGCGGCGGATTCTGGACGTTGGCACCGGCTCAGGCGCCATCGCCATCGCGATTGCGCGCAACCGGCCGTCATGCCAGATAACCGCTACGGACCTTTCAGCCGGCGCGATCAACTTGGCGCGCGCCAACGCCGGACGCGCAGGAGTGGACGAGCGAATTCGCTTTCTGCGAGGCGACCTTTTCACCCCCGTCACAGGCGAACGCTTCGACATCGTGGTATCCAACCCACCCTACGTCCCCCTGCGCGACCGCAACTCGCTATCCGTCGAAGTCCGCGAATTCGAACCCCAATCCGCGCTCTTCGCCGGCGAAGACGGCCTCGATCTCTACCGCCGCCTCATCCCCGAAGCCGTTCCATTCCTCGAGCCGAACGGCTGGCTGCTCCTCGAAATCGGCTACGGCCAGCAGCCCGCCATCGAAGAGCTGCTCCAGACCAGCGGCTACACGGGCGTCGATTTCATCCCCGACTACCAGGCAATTCCCCGCGTAGCCATCGCCCGCACGCCCTGAAATTCATGCTGCCGCTCCGCCCCAGCCGCATCCCATCCGCGTCCGCTAAACTACATTTCGGAGACCTACTCATCATGACCGCTTCCAAAGGCTACGCCGCGCTCGACAAGTCCTCGCCCTTAAGCCCATTTTCCTTTGAACGCCGCGACCCGCTCCCACACGACATCATGATCGAGATCCTCTACTGCGGCGTCTGCCACTCCGACCTCCACATGGCCCGCAACGAGTGGGGCAACGCCATCTATCCCATGGTCCCAGGCCACGAAATCGTCGGCCGCGTCACCCACGCCGGCCCAGCCGTGACCAAATTTAAGGAAGGCGACATCGCCGCCATCGGCGTCCTCGTCGACTCCTGCCGCGCGTGCGCCAAGTGCGAGATCGGCGAAGAGCAGTACTGCCTCAACGGCATGACCCTCACCTACGCCGTCCCCGACCGCGTGGACGGCCGCATCACCATGGGCGGCTACTCCTCCAACTACGTCGTCGACGAGCGCTACGCCCACACCGTCCCCGCCAATCTCGACCTCGCCGGCGTCGCCCCGCTGCTCTGCGCCGGCATCACCACCTACTCGCCGCTGCGCCACTGGAACGCAGGCCCAGGCAAAAAAGTCGGCGTCGTCGGACTCGGCGGACTCGGCCACATGGGCCTCAAATTCGCCCACAGCTTCGGCGCGCATGTGGTACAGTTCACCACCTCGCTCGGCAAAAAAGCCGACGCGCTCCGCCTCGGAGCCGACGAAGTCGTCCTCTCCACCGACCCGGAGCAGATGCAAGCCCACGCCAACAGCTTCGACCTGATTCTCGATACCGCCAGCGCCCCGCACTCCCTAGACCCCTACAGCGCCCTGCTCAAACACGATGCCGCCATGGTCCTCGTCGGCCTCCCGGAAGTGCCGCCCGTCGTCAACGTCACCAACTTCATCTTCCGCCGCGCCGCCCTCTCCGGCTCCTGCATCGGCGGCATGCCGGAGACGCAGGAAATGCTCGACTACTGCGGCCAACACAACATCACCTCGGACGTCGAAGTGATCCCCATGGCAAACATCAACGAAGCCTTCGAGCGCCTCCTCAAGCAAGACGTAAAATATCGGTTCGTCATCGACATGGCTACGCTATAGCCGCGGGGACACCGCATCGAAACCCGGCAATTGAGCGTAATGATGACGATTTCCCCAAGTCGTTTATCGCGGGAATCAGCTCCGAGTAGACTTTGGGCGCCTCTGGAATTGGCCGCAATCGATTCGCTTGTACGATCCCGGATCGGCGCAATCGACAGCGGACGCAATCTCAGCAACGTATGCCTCGATCAGAGGCAAGTTCACAGCCGAAAGCGTAACCAGAGCTATCCTGCGGCCCTTCAGATTTTGTTCTTGGTGCAGGGTCTTGTCGCCTGTAATCAAGACATCGAACCCAGCCCCTTCGGCCGCATCGAGCAGCCTTCCGTTTTCCAAGCCCGCAAATCCCGCATAGGCGGCCGTAACCGAGTTGGAAACCAGGTGCCGGAGAGCGTGCGGCAAATTCTCATCCAGCAGTACCCGCTTCATGCGGTAAGCTGACGCTTTTGGGCGAAGGCTTGTATTTGAAGAATGGTCTCCACCGACAGGGTGGGAAAATCCGCATAGGTCTCCGCCGCGGTGCGCCCCAATTCTTCTTCCAGGACAATCGTGTCCGGCTCGATTCGCGTTCCCTTAATCACGGGCCGCCCACCGACTTTGCCGGCGACGCATTCGACCAACTCGCATTCCAGCCAATCGACACTCATGTTTCCCTCCGCTCGCTGCATCTTAGGCGAGGCGACTCGCCAAATCAACCTGACGCACCCGTGTTACCGCACAGTCGCCTCGCCAATCGCTTAAAGAATCGCCTCGAACCCCTTGCGCCGGATCACATCCAGTATTGCTGGACCAATCCCTGATGCTGGTGGTCGGTATCCACGAGGGCGAGCAGCACGTTGACATCGAGCAAATACCCGAGGCTAGTCAATCTCGTCTTCCAGGCAGGCTTTGACCATCTCAGAGGTGATCACCCTACCCCGCGAAGCGAATACCAGCATGCCATTTGGGGCGCGTTCGAGCCCCTCCAACGGAGACTCCGAGGATCGTGCTTTTTCACCTCTGCGCACCAGTTCGCCGATCGCAGCGCCAAGGGTGATGTCGCGGGCGTGAGCGTACGTTGAGGCTAGCTCGTAGACTTCGTCGTCAAGGGTGACACTGGTTCTCATAGATCGATTATGCACCACATTGGCAAATGATGCAGTTGCGGCGACGAAGGACTATCGGTCTTGAGCTTTTGAGCTGGGCCGTTCCGGAAACGGCCCGGCAATTCGGTGCAATGTTACGGCTCCTTGCGAGATGCTTAGGGTGGTTCTCCTAAGCCATCGCCTCGCGCCCCATCGTCGCAAAGCTCAGCTCATTCGTATTCCGGTCCACGTCGATCCGCACGTGCGCCCCGTGCTCCACCTCGCCCGAGAGGATCTTGATCGCCAGCGGGTCCTGCACCATCCGCTGCAACGCCCGCTTCAGCGGTCGCGCCCCATACGCCGCATCCGAACCCGTCACCAGGATCAACTGCGCCGCCTGATCCGTCAGCTCCAGCGAAATCGCGCGCCCTTCGAGCAGCTTTTGCACCTCGGCCAGCCGCATCTCCAGAATATGGTGCATCTGCGCCTGTCCCAGCGGCCGGTAGATCACAATATCGTCCACCCGGTTCAGGAACTCCGGCCGGAAATGCTCCCGCAGCACGCGCATCACCGACTCCTGCGCCTGCGCAAACTCATGCTCCGTCCGCACCGACTCCGAGTTGATCAGCGCCGCGCCCAAATTGGACGTCATAATCAGCACCGTGTTCTTGAAGTCGACGAGGCGCCCCTTCGAATCCGTCAGCCGCCCATCGTCCATCACCTGCAGCAGCACGTTGAAGACATCCGGATGCGCCTTCTCAATCTCGTCGAAAAGCACCACCGAATACGGCCGCCGGCGCACCGCCTCCGTCAACTGCCCGCCCTCGTCGTAGCCCACGTACCCCGGCGGCGCGCCAATCAGCCTTGCCACCGCATGCTTTTCCATGTACTCGCTCATGTCGATGCGGACCATCGCCTGCTCATCGTCGAAGAGAAACTCGGCCAGCGCCCGCGCTGTCTCCGTCTTGCCCACCCCCGTCGGACCCAGAAAAATAAAGCTCCCGATCGGCTTTTTCGGATCGGCCAGCCCCGCCCGCGACCGGCGAATGGCGTTCGCCACCACCGTCAGCGCCGCGTCCTGCCCAACCACTCGCTCGCGCAGCCGCTCCTCCATCTGCACCAGCTTTTTCACTTCGCCTTCGAGCATCTTCGCGACCGGAATCCCGGTCCATTTGCTCACAATCCCGGCAATATCCTCCTCGTCCACCTCTTCCTTGAGCAGCCGGCGATGCGTGATGTCGCTCTCCTGCTGGCTCAGCTTTTTCAGCTCGGCGTCAAGCCGCGGCAGCTCGCCGTACTGGATCTGCGCCGCCCGCTCCAGTTGGCCCTTGCGCGTCTGCTCCTCAGCCTCGAAGCGCAGCGACTCCATCTGCTTTTTCATCTCGCTGATGCGCGCAATCGCTCCGCGCTCCTGCTGCCAGCGCGCGCGCAGGCTGGTAATCTGCTCCTTCAGGGTCGAAAGCTCGCGCTCAATTTCCACGAGCCGCGCCTTGCTGTTCGCGTCTGTCTCGCGCTTCAGCGCCGCGCGCTCGATTTCGAGCGAAGTCGCCTCCCGCTCCAGTTGATCCACTTCCGTCGGCACCGACCCAATCTGGATCGCCAACGAAGCCGCCGCCTCATCCACCAGATCGATCGCCTTATCCGGCAAGAACCGGTCCGAAATATACCGATGCGACAGCGTCGCTGCCGCCACAATCGCCGAATCCTTGATGCGCACATTGTGATGCGCCTCGTACCGCTCCCGCAGCCCGCGCAGAATGGCGATCGTATCCTCGACATTCGGCTCGCCCACAAAGACGATCTGGAAACGCCGCTCGAGCGCCGTATCTTTCTCGATGTACTTGCGATACTCATTCAGCGTCGTCGCGCCGATCGCCCGCAGCTCGCCCCGCGCCAGCGCCGGCTTGAGCATGTTGCTCGCGTCGATCGCCCCCTCCGCCGCGCCAGCGCCCACAATCGTGTGCAGCTCGTCGATAAACAAAATCACCTTGCCCGCCGACTCGTCGATCTCCCGCAGCACCGCCTTCAGCCGGTCCTCAAACTCGCCGCGAAACTTCGCCCCCGCCAGCATCGAGCCCATATCGAGCGAAATCACCCGCTTGTCCTTGAGCAGCTCCGGAACGTCCCCCGAAACGATCCGCCGCGCCAGCCCCTCGACGATCGCCGTCTTGCCCACCCCCGGCTCGCCAATCAAGACTGGATTGTTCTTCGTCCGCCGGCTGAGCACCTGGATCACACGCCGAATCTCCTCGTCGCGCCCAATCACCGGGTCCAGCTTGCCGCGCCGCGCCAGCTCCGTCAGATCCTTGGCATACTTTTCAAGCGCCTGGAACTTGCCTTCCGGATTCTGGTCCGTCACGCGCTGGCTCCCGCGCACCGCCGTCAGCGCCTTCAGAATCGCCTCATGCGTCGCGCCCAGCGCCAGCAGCGCATCTACCGCCGGGTCGCCCTTTTCGCGCACCAACCCCAGCAGCAGATGCTCCGTCGAAACGTACTCATCCTTGAAGTTCGCCGCCTCCTTGAACGCCTGCTCGACCGCCTTGTTCAGCCGCGCCGACAACCCAGGCTGCCCCTGCGCACCAGAGACGCGCGGCAGCTTCTCCTCCATCGCGTGCCAGTCCGCCTCCAGCCGCTCCGTGGCCACGCCAATCTTTTCGAGCACCGGCAAAATCACGCCTTCGCGATCCGCCACCAGCGTCAACAGCAGATGCACCGGCTGCAGCTCCGGATTGCCCAACTCGGAAGCCTGCCCAATCGCCTGCTGCATCGCTTCCTGCGACTTCACCGTAAGTTTGTCCCAACGTATCGCCAATTTCGTCTCCCCCCATCCGCCACAATTCTTGTCATCCTGAGCAACGCGAAGAACCCGCTGTTGTTCTTGCCACGACTCTTGTTCCTTGCGATTCCCGTCGCTCCAACGCGCAATTTCTGCGCAACGGCGAATCGCCAACTGCTGAAAATCCTTCGTCCTAAGGCTTTGTAACAGGGCACGACTTCCGTCGTGCCGACAAACCCACCAGCGGGCTTTAGCCCCTGAGCGATGCCGCGCCACCCGCAATCATTGGAATCCTCGACAGATCGAATGCAAAAACACTGCCGGGGCGAGGCATCAATCCTCGTCCCCGGCGACTTCAACCCACAATAGACCCGGTCAGCGCCGGAGTCCGGTCCCAATTACGCAGCCTGCACCGTCTTACCGGCGCCATTGGAGCTCCCCACGCCGATCTTGATCTGCTTCGGCTGCGCGGAGGCCTTCTTCTTCAGCTCCAGCTTCAGCACGCCGGCATCGTAAGTGGCAGCCACATTCTCCGTATCCACCGTCGTCGGCAGGCTAAAGGAGCGGAAAAAGCTCCCATACCGCCGCTCGATGCGATGGAAATTCTCTTCCTTCTCCTCGCTCTCGAACTTCCGCTCCCCGCGCACGGAAAGCGTCTGGTTCTCCACGCGAATGTCCAAATCTTCCTCCTTGATGCCGGGAATGTCCAGCTTGAGCACGACTTTTTCTCCGTTCTCAAAGACATCCACGGCGGGAGCGAAAGCGGCCGCGGTCACCGTGCCGCTGTTGTCGCCAGCAAAATCCTGAAAAAGCGAGTTGACGCGATCCTGCAAGCTTGCCACTTCCCGAATTGGATACCAACGGCTAATCGTCATGACAAATTCCTCCTGGCCCAAAAGGGCGTATCGTTCAAAAATTTGGTGCGGATCGGGAATCAAGCCTCTAAGGCTGAGCCCCAACCGCTCACATCATCTGATAAAAATATAGCACAAACGATTCAGAAAACATGCGCGTCTTGCACTCATATTTTGAAAAAATTTTAGCTGTACCGCTGGGCTTTGACGTCATGCTGGCGTGAAACACATAGATTTTGCCGATTGGACGTACGCTTACTGTGTACGTTCGTGGTAAAGTGCGGATATGGAAGTTCCCATCACCCAATTCCGGCGCGATATTTTTGCGCTCGCGAATCGCGCACTCAAAGGCGAGACCATCACGGTCGGCTATAAGGGGAAACGTTTCCGCTTTGAGCCCGAGACTCCAGGATTCGACCCGGCGACACGGTTCGACCGCCTTACCCCGTTGCAGATTATCAATCCGGAGTTCCCAAATTTTGAAGACGTAGATCTGCTGCCCGAAATGCAACGAGAGTGGGAAAAGGATTGGGAAGAGCAGGGATTGCTCTAACCCGTGCATGCCTACCTGGACACTCACGTCGCCGTAAGACTGGCTCACGGCGAGCTTTCCGCGATCAGCCAGGCAGCCATCGACACCATCGCAAGAATGGACCTGCTCATTTCGCCCATGGTGCTTCTGGAGTTGGAGTACCTCTTTGAAATCAAAAGGGAAACCAGGCTTTCAGCCGAAGACATCGAACGAAAACTGGAATATGAGTTGGGAGTTCAGGTATGCAGTCTTAGCTTTACATCAATCGCCAGGAAGGCGGCTCGAGAAAAATGGACCCGGGATCCGTTTGATCGAATCATCGTGGCTCACGCGCGGACCAACGCTCTATCCGCTCTTATTTCCGCCGACAGACTTATCTTGCAGAATTATCCCAGAGCGGTGTGGTAGGTGTCTCTACACCGTAGCCAGCGCCGCCGCCTGATCCGGAAACAACCCCGCGTACTTGGTAATGCCCACCATCGTAAACACTTTATTGAAGTGCGCCGAGAGCCCAAACGCCAGCACCTTTTGCCCCGAGTTCGCCGCTTCCATCAGCAACTGAATCACCAGCGCAATCCCGCTCGAATTGATGTATTCCACCTTGGTAAAGTCCAGCAGAACGGTCTTCACCGTCGCCTTCGACAGCGACTGGTAAGAGCCGATCACGGCATCCTTGGACGCCGACGAGATATCGCCTTCAAAACGGAGAACCGTGACGGGCGTGCCCGACGGGGCGGTGGTCTGGTCGATTTTCGATTTCGTATCGGTCTGCACTGGAATCCTTCTCTCCGTAAATCAGATTACCTTGTTTCTCCAACCCTGCGTTGCCGCCGGCGCCAAACAGCAGCCTCTACGCTTCCTCTTTATCCAGCCGGATCACCAGCCGCACATAGCTGCCCTTGCCGTTGGTCCCGACCACCCACTCCGCCTCGTCCACCAGCGCCTGGATCAGGAACATCCCCATCCCGCGCGGGTCTTCCTCGCCGTGCATCTTCTTGTCGATGTCCGGCTTCGAGGGCAGCGTCTTCATGCCCTTGCCATCGTCCATCACCTTGATTTCGAGCGCATCCACGCCGGCCGAGAGCACCACGCCGACCGACAGCTTCTCATTGAGCCGGTTCCCATGCTCGATCGCGTTGATGCAGGCCTCGGCGATGGCCGTCTTCAGGTCGTCGATCCGCTCGTCGCGAAAGCCCATCAGCTTGGCCACGGAAGCAGCCGTGCTCATGGCCACCTTCTCAAATCCAAGGCGCGAGGGCAGGCGGACTTCGACCGTGGTGGTGCGCGCTGCAGCCGTCGTCATGCGGACACCTTTCCTGAACTGCTTCCAGATGCCGCCAGGTTCTCCGGCAGATGGCACAACACCAACGCGGTCATGTCATCCTCCTGAGGTCCGCCGCCGGAAAATCCGTGAATCGCCGCCCACAATGCATCGAGAATACCATCGGCCTGCTGCGTATGAGTATGAGAAAACTCTAGCATCAAACGCTCCTGGCCGAACTCCTCATCCTCAAGAAAAACTTCCGTCAGACCATCGGTATAAAACAAGAGCCGGCTGCCCTTGGCAAAGCCGAGCCGCTCGCTCGCATACGTCATCCCCGGCAACAACCCCAGCGGCGTGCCGGCGGCATTGATCTCATGCTGCGTCCCGTCCGGAGCAATCACAAACCCCGGATTGTGCCCCGCGTTCACAATCTCCACCTCGCCCCGCCGCGGGTCGAGCTTCAGGAAAATCGCCGTCACATACCGACGCCGCGCCTCTTCGCCCTCCTGCCAGTGGTGCTGGTTCATCCGCGTCGCCAGCAGATCGAGCGAAACGCCGGTAATCGCCATCGCCCGGAACGCCGCGCGAAAGCTCGTCGCCATAATCGCCGAGGCCAGCCCCTTGCCCGCCACGTCGGCCACGGCCATAATCAGCCCGCCCTCAGGCAGCGAAATGATGTCCACATAATCGCCGCCCACCTCGTAGCAGGTCTGCGACTTCACCGCGATCGAGTATCCCGGAATCGACGGCATCTTCTGCGGCAAAAGCGACCGCTGAATCTGCCGCGCCGCGTCCAGATCCTGCTGCACCCGCGCCCATTGCAGATTGCGCTCATGGTTGCGCGCATTTTCAAGCGCCACCGCCGCCTGCAGCGCCAGCCCCTCCAGAAAATCCGTCTCGTAGAGGGTGATCTCGCGCCCCTCCGGAGGCGCAACCACCAGCTCTGTCATCCGCTTGCCTTCGCGGTCCATCAGAGGATAGGTCAACACCCCGCTCAGCGTCCCATCCTCCAACCGGTGCGGCGCGTCCCCATACGATAGCTCCGTCCCAGAAAACGCCGCCCCCGCCATCTCCAGCTCGCGCACCACAATCCGAAGCACCGTCTCCAGCACCTCGTCCTCGCGCGTCGTCGCGTGAACCTGCCGCGAAACCTCAAGCAGCGCCTGCAAACGAGCCACCTGCTGCTGCAGGTCCATCGTCTGCGCGGCCGTCTGCTCCGCAGCCTGCAAGCCCTCGCTCTGCTCCGAAACGTCAACCGTCTCCGGGGGAATGCCAGTAGCCATCAGGGAAAATCCTCCGTCGAAAACTTGTCAATGGAAGCAAAACCGAAACCCGGCCCCGCAAACCTGTTCCTTTTCCTCACGAAAATTCCCCCTCGTGACGAAAATTCCGCTCTGTAACAGGGCACGACTTCAGTCGTGCCGAAAAAACGACCAATTCAAACGGGGCTTTAGCCCCTGCGGCACGTCTCCGCCGCCCCTACGCCGTCACCGTCCGCGTCGGCTTCGACCCGATCAACCCGTAATAAGCAATGAAAAGGTAGCAAACGATCGGCACCACCAGCGCATGTTGGATACCAATCTTATCCGCCAATGCGCCAAACAGGAACGGAACCACCGCGCCGCCAACCACCGCCGTCATAATCAGCCCCGAACCCTTGCTGGTCAACGGACCCAACCCCACAATCCCAAGAGTAAAGATGTTCGGGAACATGATCGAATTGAAGAACCCGCACAGAATCAACGACCAGATCGCCACCTCCCCGGTCGTCACCATCGAAACCACCACCATCGCCGTCGCCGCCATGCCAAATATCCCCAATAGCCGCCCGGACGGGATCAGACTCACCAGCCACGCCCCCAAGAGACGCCCAATCAGCGCGCCGAACCAATAAAATGCGATCAAACTCGAAGCCACCTTGGCGCTCGGCACCCCTTGCGTGCTGAAGTAGTTCACCATAATCGACGCCAGCCCAACCTCGACGCCCACATACAAAAAGATTCCCAGCGCCCCCAGCACCGTGTGCTTATAGCTCCAAATGCTGCGGCTCAGGATAGGGTCGCCAGCCGTCGCGGGCCGAAACGACTGCGTCGCCGTCACATGCGGCAGATGCAGAAACGCCACCGCCAGACCCAAAACCAGCAGCCCGCCGGCAATCAACAGATACGGTATCCGCACCGTATCCGCAATCCCCGACTTCGACATGATCTTCAGCGGGTCCGTCAAAATATACCGCGCCGCAATCAGCGGAGCGATCGTTCCGCCGATCGAGTTCGCCGCCTGCGCCAGATTCAGCCGCACCGGCGCGCTCCGCTCCGGCCCCAGAATCGAAATATACGGGTTCGCCGAAGTTTGCAGCGCCGTAACGCCCGCGCCAATCAGAAACGAAGCCGCCAGAAACAAAGGAAAGTTGGTAAACTTCGCCGCCGGAATGAACAACAGCGCCCCAAACACCTGAATGAACAGCGAAACGACCATCGTCTTCTTGTAGCCGATCGTCTCAATCAGCTTGCCCGTCGGTGCCGAGAAAACGAAATAAGCAAGAAAGAACGCCGACTCCGCCAGCATCGCCGCCCCGTAGTGCAGGTCGAACACCGCCCGCAAATGCGGCACCAGCGCCATATTCAAATTGGTGATAAACCCAAAAATGAAAAACAGCGCCGTAACAATAATGAACGGGCCCATGTAGCTGGGCGTACTCGACACCCCAACCGGCGCCGTGGATTTGGTAGCCATAACGATTCGTTCTCCGCTTCTAAACCTTAGATTTTGCTCATCCTGAGCCGGCCAACGGCCATACCGCCGCGCCGATACCGGTTTCCACACGCAAATATGCGCGCCCGCCGGTTGCAAACAACACTATACGGTAAACCGCCCAGTGCGAAAGTCTTCAATTCGCACCGGCATAAGACGCTCCCCGCGCCGCTCCGGTTTCAGCTATCCTCAAACCATCCCCGGAGGATTCTGTGGCTCCCGAATCGCTTGCCTCTTCCAATCCATTCAAGAACAGCCGCAACCGCAAAGTCCTCGCCTGCCTTGAAGGCAACTGGCAGGCCGAGATGGAAGGTTACTCCACCTACCTCGCCCTCGCCGACCGCGAAACCGACGCCGTCCGCGCCCAGGTCCTGCGCCACCTCGCCGCCGCCGAACTCGAGCACGCCCAACTCTGGGCCACCCGCATCGCCGAACTCGGCGGCCCGGAACCCCGCTACACCGGCCATCCCCACGGCGCGGCCGACACCCTCGCCAGCCGCGCCGGCGGCCCGCTCATGGCCCTCCGCCGCCTTGAAATCGAAGAATCCCGCCACATCGCCAACTACGGCACCCAGTTGAAAGACCTCGGCGACGAAGGCTCCATCGCCATCCTCAACCACGTCATCGAAGACGAAAAAGCCCACTTCCAGGAGCTCAGCGCCCTGCTCCGCGGCCGCTCCCACACCGCCCCCGGCAAGCGCCACGTCATCGACGCCCAAAGCCTGCTCGAAGAGCTCCTCTCCAAGCGCAACCGCGGCCGCAAACAAGCCGGCAGTTGGATCGGCGACGCCATCTACGGCGTCAACGACGGCCTCGGAGCCATCTTCGGCATCGTCTCCGGCGTCTCGGGCGCTACCGCTGGCAACGGAAAATACGTCCTCCTCGCCGGACTCGCCGGCATGATCGCCTCCGCTCTCTCCATGGGCTCCGGAGCCTACCTCGCCGCCAAAAGCGAACGCGAGATCTACGAGGCCGAGGTCGCCCGCGAACGCGAAGCCATCGCCATGAACCCCTCCGAAGCCCGCGAACTCCTCTCCCTCTACTACCAGGTCAAAGGCCTGCCTGAAGAAGACGCCCAACACGTCGTCGAGCACCTCGCCGCCGACCAGGAAATGATGCTCAAAGCCCTGGCCTCAGAGCGTCTCTCGACCTCGGAAGACGGCCTGAAAGTCCCCTGGGTCTCCGCCACCTCCGGCGCGCTTTCGACTGCCGTCGGAGCAACCATCCCCATCCTTCCCTTCTTCTTCATCACCGGAACCGAAGCCATCGTCGCCGCCGCCATCATCTCTCTCCTGGCCCACTTCGCCGTCGGAGCCGCCAAGTCCCTCATCACCGTAAGAAGCTGGTGGTCAAGCGGCTTCGAAATGACCGCCGTTGGCGCAGTCGAGGGCGCAGTCACCTACGCCATCGGCCTCTGGCTAGGCCACCTCGGCGCGTAACCGGAGTGGATGCGAGTACCCCACCCTCGCCGCGCCTTTGTCCTGTTCCGTCGATGTTGCAATGTGGGAAATGGCAAAAGCTACCCTGTCCTCGACCGAACCGTTGCCCCCTCGGCTCCCATTCCCTCTCGCAATCCGCCGTCCTTCCGGCCTCATCGCAACCTTCTTCACCCCCGTTGCATCTTCACGGCCCCCTCTACCGTCCTATAGGAAACCAAGCGAACGGGTGGAACTCATGAGAATTCGCTTCCAAGGCAATTCCAACCCCTTTCCTTCCATTTCGGCGGGATTTTGGCCTAAACTCAACAGCGACCCTTTCATTTCGGCGAGTCTCCGGGAGCGACAAGAAAACCTATGTGGATAGTCCGGCTGGCCTTGCGGCGGCCTTACACCTTTGCCGTCTTCGCCATTCTCCTGCTCCTCATTGGTGCGTTCAGCATTCTTCGAATGCCCACAGACATCTTCCCCAATATCGATATCCCCGTCGTCAGCGTCGTCTGGCAGTACACAGGCCTCTCCGCCGAAGAGATGGCCAACCGCATCACCAGCCCCAGCGAACGCGGCATCACCACCACCGTCAACGACATCGAGCACATCGAGTCCCAATCGCTCAACGGCATCGCCGTCATCAAAATCTACTTCCAGCCCCACGTCAACATCGGCAGCGCCGTCAGCCAGGTCACCGCCATCTGCCAGGTCCAGTTGCGCCAACTGCCCCCCGGCTCCACGCCGCCCTTCATCATCCAGTACAACGCCTCCAGCGTGCCCGTCCTCCAGCTCGGCCTCTCAGGCCAGGGCCTCAGCGAGCAACAGCTCAACGACTACGGCACCAACATCATCCGCTCCCGCCTCGCCACCGTCGAAGGCGCCTCCATCCCCTACCCCTACGGCGGCAAACAGCGCCAGATCCAGGTCGATCTCGACATCCACGCCATGCAGGCCAAGGGCCTCTCGCCCTCCGACGTCGTCAACGCCGTCAACGCCCAAAACCTCATCGCCCCCGCCGGAACCATGAAGATCGGCGACTACGAATACCAGATCGAGACCAACTCCGCCCCCAGCATCGTCGCCGAACTCAACAACCTACCCATTCGCACCGTCAACGGAGCCGTCCTCTACATCCGCGACGTCGCCCACGTCCGCGACGGCTTCCCGCCCCAAACCAACATCGTCAAAGTCGACGGCCAGCGCGCCTCGCTCATGTCCATCCTCAAGACCGGCTCCTCCTCGACGCTCGACATCATCGCCGGCATCCGCGAAAAACTCCCCATCATCCTGGCGCAACTGCGCGTCGATTCCCCAACCCTCCAGGTAACCTCCCTCAACGATCAGTCCATCTTCGTCCGCGGAGCCATCAACGGCGTCGTTCGCGAGGCCATCGTCGCCGCCTGCCTCACCGGCGTCATGATCCTCGTCTTCCTCGGCAGCTTTCGCTCCACCATCATCATCGCCGTCTCCATCCCGCTCTCCATCCTCACCTCCCTCATCTGCCTCTCCGTCCTCGGCGAAACCATCAACATCATGACCCTCGGCGGCCTCGCCCTCGCCGTCGGCATCCTCGTCGACGACGCCACCGTCGAAATCGAAAACATCAACCGCAATCTCGAATCCGGCAAAGAGATCGAGCAGGCCATCCTCGACGGCGCCGCCCAGATCGCCATCCCCGCCTTCGTCTCCACCCTCGCCATCTGCATCGTCTTCGTGCCCATGTTCTTCCTCAGCGGCGTCTCGCGCTACCTCTTCGTCCCCCTCGCCGAGGCCGTCGTCTTCGCCATGCTGGCCAGCTACCTGCTCTCCCGCACCGTCGTCCCCACCATGGCCAAATACCTCCTCAAGGAGCACACCGACCAGGACGCCAAAAAGCGCGCCACCAGCCGCAACCCCTTCGTCGCCTTCCAGCGCGGCTTCGAACACTACTTCGAGAAAGTCCGCCTCGGCTACGTCCGCACGCTCACCTTCTGCGTCGACCACGCCGTCGTCTTCCTCGTCGTCTTCCTCCTCACCTGCGTCGCCTCCGTCGCCCTGCTCACCCCCCAGCTCGGCCAGGACTTCTTCCCCTCCGTCGACGCCGGTGCCTTCAAAATCCACCTCCGCGCCCGCACCGGAACCCGCATTGAAGAAACCGCCGCCCTCTGCGACCACGTCGATAGCGCCATCCGCGGCGTCGTCCCCGCCAAAGAACTCGTCACCATCATCGACAACATCGGCCTGCCCTACTCCGGCTACAACCTCACCTACTCCACCTCCGCCCCCATCGGCACCGCCGACGCCGACATCACCGTCCAGCTCGCCGGAAATCACCACCCCTCAGACGGTTACATCAACCAGCTCCGCGAAGTCCTCGGCCGCCAGTTCCCCGGCGTCACTTTCTACGTCCTCCCCGTCGACATCGTCACCCAAATCCTCAACTTCGGCCTCTCTTCCCCCATCGACATCCAAATCATCGGACCCAACCTCAAAGCCAACCGCCTCTACGCCGAAAAACTCCTCAACGACGTCAAATTTGTCCCCGGAGCCGCCGACACCCGCATCCAGCAGCCCTTCGACGCCCCCCGCTTCACCGTCGACGTCGATCGCACCCGATCCCAGGAAGTCGGCCTGACCCAAAAAGACGTCGCCACCAGCCTCCTCGTCGCCCTCAGCGGCAGCTTTCAGACCACCCCCAACTTCTACCTCGACCCCAAAAACGGCGTCACCTACAACATCGCCATCCAATCCCCCCAGTACAACCTCCAATCCCTCGCCGACCTCCAGGGACTCCCCGTGACCGTCTCCTCCGGCACCCCGCCCGCCGCCAATACGGCATACAACGCCGGCAGCGCCACCGCCGCCCCCGGCAGCACCCAATCCACCCAAATCCTCGGCAACCTCTCCGCCTTAGTCCCCGGCACCGAACTCGGCACCGTCAGCCACTACGACATCCAGCCCGTCCTCGACATCTACGCCAACGTCGATGGCGCAGACCTCGGCTCCGTCACCCGCGCCATCCAGACGAAAATCAAAGCCCACGCCAATGAGGTCCCCAAAGGCACCCAGATCGTCCTCCGCGGCCAGAGCGAAACCATGGTCAAGTCCTACATCGGCCTCCTCGCCGGCCTCGCCTTTTCCATCCTCCTCGTCTACTTCCTCATCGTCATCAATTTCCAGTCCTGGCTGGACCCCTTCCTCATCATCTCCGCCCTCCCCGCCGCCATCGCCGGCATCGTCTGGTTCCTCTTCCTCACCAACACCCGCCTGAGCGTCCCCGCCCTCACCGGAACCATCATGTGCATGGGCGTCGCCACCGCCAACTCCATCCTCGTCGTCAGCTTCGCCCGCGAACAGCTCGAATCCCTCGTCGGCGACGCCCGCAAAGCCGCCCTCAACGCCGGCTTCGTCCGCTTCCGCCCCGTCCTCATGACCGCCCTCGCCATGATCATCGGCATGGTCCCCATGGCCCTCGGCCTCGGCGACGGCGGCGAGCAGAACGCACCCCTCGGCCGCGCCGTCATCGGCGGCCTACTCCTGGCCACCGTCGCCACCCTCTTCTTCGTCCCAACCTTCTTCTCCGCGCTCCACGGCCGCCTCGAAAAGACCGCCCGCGCCAAGCGCAACCAAAATCAGCCCGTAGTTGCAGACGAACAGTTCCCGGAGTAACGACCATGAGCACGCAGAATCCCGACAACACGCCAAAACCGGCCGCCGCCCACGACACCGAAACCGCGCCCGACCAAAAGCCCATCCGGGCCGGCGTGGCCACCATCGCCGCCGTCGCGCTCGTCCTCGTCCTCGTCGTCCTCGGCCTCGTCGGCTACTTCGCCCGCACCCACGCCATGGACGTGCTCGCCCAGCGCACCCAGGCCCTCGCCCCGCCCTCGGTCATCGCCATCACCCCCAAACCCGGCGATCCCATCCAGGACCTCACCCTCCCCGGAAACGTCACCTCGCTCACCGACGCGCCCGTCTACGCCCGCACCTCCGGCTACCTCACCCACTGGTACTACGACATCGGCGCCAAAGTCCGCGCCGGAGCCCTCCTCGCCGAAATCGCCAGCCCCGAAGTCGATCAGCAGCTCGCCCAGGCCAACGCCGACCTGAACACCGCCCAGGCCAACGCCAACAACGCCAAAATCCAGGCCGACCGCTACAAGAGCCTCGTCGCCTCCAACTCCGTCTCCCAGCAGGACACCGACACCTTCGTCAACCAGGCCACCTCCACCGCCGCGCAAGTCAAATCCGCCCAGGCAAACGTCGATCGCCTCAAAGAGCTCACCGGCTTCGAAAAGGTCTACGCCCCCTTCGACGGCGTCATCACCGCCCGCGACGTCGACACCGGCCAGCTCATCGACTCCGGAGCCAATAAAGAGCTCTTCCACATCCAGGCCGTCCAAACCCTACGCGTCTACACCAACCTCCCCGGCGTCTTCTCCGCCTCGGCGAAAAAAGGCCAAACCATCGACCTGACCTTCGCCGAACACCCCGGCCAGACTTTCCACGGCAAGCTCGTCCGCACCGCCGACGCCATCGACCCCGCCAGCCGCACCCTGCTGGTCGAAATCGACGTCGACAACCGCAAAGGCGCGCTCCTCGCCGGAACCCTCGCCCAGGTCCACTTCAAAGTCTCGCCCGTAGGCTCCGTCTTCGTCATCCCCGTCTCCGCCCTCATCTTCCAAAACCAGGGCCTCGAAGTCGCTACCGTCAAAGACGGCGTCGCCCACCTCAACCGCGTCGCCATGGGCCAGGACGACGGCCGCACCGTCCAGATCATGGAAGGCCTCAGCGCATCCGACAAAGTCATCCAGGACCCACCCGACTCCCTCATCGAAGGCGAAAAAGTCCACGTCCTCACCCCCGACGAAGTCAAATCCGCCCAGGGAGGCAAGTAACCATGCCCCTGCCAAATTCTTCGCACCGCCTCTCGGACGGAGCAGAGGGATGCATCCCCCTGAAAAAGCAGCCCGGACCGGAAACTCGCCCAAACCCAGGCTTTCTACCAGGGCACGACTTCCGTCGTGCCGAAAACGCCAATCCCCTAGACCGGGCTTCAGCCCCTGCGCGAATCCCCGCGCCAAAAACTCCGCCGGCAAGACCCGCAATCGCGCTGTTCACCCTCACTCTCGCCCTCGCCGCCTGCAAACCCGTAGGCCCCAACTACCAGCGCCCCACCTACACCCCCCCGCCCACCTACAAAGAAGTCGGCGCCTCCACCGTCACCCTCCCCCCACCCCCAGCCCCCAACGGCGGCGCATGGCAACCCGCCTCCCCCTCCGACGGCATGCTCAAAGGCAAATGGTGGGAAGTCTTCCACGACCCACAACTCAACGCCCTCGAAGAGCGCATCGCTCAAGTCAACCAGGGCCTCCACCAGGCGCTTGAGAACTACCTCGCCGCCCGCGAACAGGTCAAAATCGCCCGCGCCGCCTTCTCCCCAACCCTCTCCGCCGGACCCTCCTTCGAACACGACAAGCTCTCCAAACACCGCCCCCTCACCACCGCCTCCTCCGCCTCCAACTACAACGACCTCATCATCGAAGGTCAGGCCAGTTGGGAACCCGACCTCTGGGGCCAGGTCCGCCGCACCGTCGAGGGCGCCAACGCCGCCGCCCAGGCCAGCAACGCCGCCATGGCCAACGTCGCCCTCAGCCTCGAATCCGAAATGGCCGAGGACTACTTCGACCTCCGCGGCCTCGACCTCCAAACCCAGCTACTCCAAAAGAACATCGAAGACCTCACCCGCCAGCTCGACCTCACCAAGCGCCGCATGGCCGGCGGCATCGGCACCGCCGCCGACGTCGACCAGGCCCAGACCCAACTCGACCAAACCAAAGCCCAGCTCATCGACGTCGGCGTCGCCCGCGCCGAGTACGAACACGCCATCGGCTCCATCGCCGACTACAAACTCCCCACCTTTTCGATCGCCCCCGACCCGCTCTCCCTCGACCCCAGCGCCAACCCGCCCCAAATCCCCCTCGGCCTCCCGTCCCAGCTCCTCGAGCGCCGCCCAGACATCGCCCAGGCCGAGCGCCAAGCCGCCCAGGCCAACGCCCAAATCGGCGTCGCCATCAGCGCCTTCTACCCCACCATCACCCTCGGCGGCACCGGCGGCTTCGAAAGCACCCACGGCGGCACCTGGCTCCAGGGCCCCAGCGCCCTCTGGTCCCTCGGCGGCCAGGCCGCCGAACTCCTCATCGACGGCGGCAAACGCAAAGCCACTACCCAGCAAGCAAGAGACTTATTCGAAGCCTCCGCCTCCAACTACAAAGGCGTAGTCTTCCTGGCCTTCAACGAGGTCGAAGACAAACTCTCCGACTTACGCATCTTAGAGCAGGAAGAAATCGCCCAGCGCACCGCCGTGGAAGACGCCCAGCGCTCCCTGGCCACCTCGGAAAAACGCTACAAAGGCGGAGCCACAAGTTATCTCGAAGTCCTAACCGCTGAAGCCACCCTCATCCAAAACCAGCGCACAGAAGCTACCCTGAGAAGCCGCAGATTCGCCTCCAGCGTAGAACTCATCCGCGCCCTCGGCGGCGGCTGGGACTCCTCCCAAATCCCCAAATAACTCCGGCTACCGCCACCCCGGGCGCCCCACCTCAAAAGTCCTTCGTGTCTTTGCCTTGGTCGTAGCTCTTGCCCTTGTCGTCGCTCTTGCCTTTGTTCTTGCTCTTGCTTTTGTTCTTGCTCTTGCCTTTGTTCTTGCTCTTGCTTTTGTTCTTGCTATTGCCTTTCTTTCTGTCATTCCCTCCGGGAATCTGCTGTTGCCGTAGCCCAAGCTCCAACCCCTCGCCCAAACCCACCACGAAACTTTGTCATCCTGAGCGCAGCGAAGGACCCGCTGTTGCTCTTGCCCTTGCTGTTGCTTTCGCTTTTCGTGCTGTTGCTCTTTCTTTTCGTGCTGTTACTTTTGCTTTTCTTGCTATCATTCCCTCCGGGAATCTGCTGTTGCCTTGCCCCTAGCTCCGTCAATCCTCCATCCATCCCCGCAGAGGCACCGTCCTCAAAAATAATCATCGTTTCTCAAACGGAATTTCCCCGCAGATGACGTTGCAACGCAACACGCCGCAAGACCGCCCCAGTAACTCAAGTACCCCAGCTTGGAAAAAATGCTTGACGCACACCCCCCCCCCGATGTTATCGTCCAGTTATCGCACCCTTCTTCGAGCCAACTCGAAGCCCTGTAAAACGCAAGCAACTCGCCTCGCATCCCAATCCGGAGGTCCAAAATGCCCCATCGTCCCGGAACCCGTCGCCTTCTCCTCGCCGCATCTGGCTTCTGTCTGGCCCTCACCGTAGCAAATCCCGCAACCGCCCAGGATTTAGAGCAGCCAACCGATCACACGCAATGCAAAGAACCGCCCCGGTCCGGCGATGGTTCGTGGTGTTACCCGATGGGAAAGGAAATTCGCGTTATCCTTCGCGAGCCGTACACTGATGCGATCGGGCAAATCGGTTCGGAAGAACGCTCCTACCTAAAGATGCTCGGCGAAGGAAGGCATCCGGTTTCTACAAGAATGGTCTACGGCAGTTGGATGGGGCTCAGCGATGCCGAAGATGAAACCATGCGCTCGATTATGCTAGAAGCTTGGGATCGTATCCACGCCCTTCAGCTTGAGATCGCAGACGACGGAGCGGAACTCGACCGCCACTATGACGAAAATCTGGCATGGAAGCGGTTCGCGCTCATCGAAGAGCTCCAGCCGATCTATGACGAGGTCCCATTAAAACTGAGAAAGGAATTAGGAGTCGAAGCTGCGAACCGTGCCGAGGCAGGGTTTCGGCAAGCGTGGGGAAAGCTGCCAACGCAAACGTTTGTCTACTTTCTCCGTCGTGCGCGCATGATGGCCTATCCGGGCGACTGGCCACTCCCAACCGCGATTCCGTCGGAGGTAAAGCATGAGTAAGTGGCTTTTCCAATTCGCGATCTCCTAACTATTCCTCTTGGCGCTTCTCCAGGTCAGCGCGGGAGCCCAGATTCAACTGACTTCGACGCTGGCGGTAAACGGGACAACCGGCACCGCAACCTGCACCACCGCAGCTCCGAGCAGCTCGCCTGTAGCCACGAACGGCGCATACGTTTTCGGACTTAGCGAGGTCTGTATCGTAACCGACCTCGAAACGGGTGCCATCGTTCGATCGCTCGACCAGAAAGACCTCGACTATTGCTACGAGTTTCCAGACGACCCGCAGCCATACCCCCTTGGTCCTAACGTTCCGTTCAGCGTTACTGATTATTGTAGCTTCACCTTCCCAGTAACCCCCGGACGCACCTATACGCTGGCTACACAACACTACCTCTACCTGGCACACTACGGCGACGGTGCAGCCAGTAATCTTTGGGGCGATGGCTTATCTTGCACAGGCAAGGGCACGGGGCCGCAACAGTTCGACGATCCACTCGGATACTACTCATCCCCGACCGGGACGACCTTCCCGAGCCTCGGCCTCACTGAGACAAAAACAATAAATCCAAGCGGAAAGCCTGCTTGCGTAAATGTAACAAATCTGCATAATGACGATACCGCCCTCGGCGCTAACTCGTCCCTCTGGGGTATCCAGCTCGGAACGACCAACGCAACGATGGCGGCGATCCAGATCAATCCCCCCGTCGCGTCTTTCTTCCAAACCCAGCAAGCGCAGTTCTCGGTACCCAACTTCAGCGACCTTCAGGCCGTCGCTGGTGACGCCGACACAGTCGACTGGTGCATACAGACGAGCAACGCAAACTGCGGCGGCGTCAACACCGACCAGCCAAGCGCAAGGGGCGCAACCTTTTCAGACACTGGAATCTCAGTTTCCAACGAAACTGGCACACCAGAAACTTTTGTAGCCCCTACGCCGACAGACCCAAACCAAGTCTATCCGTACTACCCGCTCTTCGTTTGCGTTGAGGAGACCGGAAACACAAATAATTACGCCTGTGCGCCCACTGGACTCTATGAGCTTTCCATACAACTCGACCCAGCCAACTGGGTACTGTCGCCGGGAGCCGCAAAAACGATCGTCGGGACCATCGCTATACCGGCAGGGCTGTCCGCGCCAGCCAGCCAATTCACTGCGGACGCAATAACCTACTGGAACTCCTGGACGCTGAGCAGCTCCTCGGTAGGCTCGGGAACCCAATCGCCGGTGCCGCCAGCGTCAAACAACCTTGTGAGCACCTACACCTATAATCCGGGAGCTAACACAGGGCATGTGCTGATATCGCCGAGTGCGAACGTATCGTTTCCGAGTGGCAACTCTTCGACCCTTTTAGGCACGCAGCAGGACGGAGCCTATATCGATGTAAGATCCGGACTAAGTTCGCAGACAATATCATTCCCTCCCATTGGAACCCAAACGGCGCTGTCATCGGCACAATTGGCGGCGCAGTCCAGTTCTGAACTGGGAATCACCTACGTCTCAATAACGCCTACAGTCTGCACAATCTCAGGGAGCGTTGTTAAGCTCGTCACACAGGGTACTTGCACAATCGAAGCGGAGCAGCCGGGGAATGCAACTTATTCAGGAGCTGAGGTGACGCAAAGCTTCCCTGTAGACCCAGATCCCCAGACGATCTCGTTCGACACCATCCAAACCGAGCTGGTTTCCAGCCATCTTGCCATAACTGCGACCTCCTCCTCAGGCCTGCCCATCACCTACACCTCTACCACTCCGTCCGTCTGCACCGTAAGCGGAACCGTAGCATCCCTCAACTCCGTCGGCACCTGCACCATCACCGCCCAGCAGGCCGGCAACGCCACCTACTCCGCAGCCTCCGCAACCCAAAGCTTCCTGGTCTCGGCCGGCCAAGCCGCTGCGCCCATCTTTTCCCAAAACACCGGCACTTATACCGCCGCGCCCACCGTCACCATAACTAGCTCCTCGCCCGGCACCTCCATCTTCTATACGGTTGACGGGACCACACCCACCCCATCC
>Ga0209208_10001196_pt1 | contig 36293 bp, 30 predicted proteins | sample S1TSphfallax_3_FD_187694 | JGI IMG/M metagenome (GOLD analysis project Ga0209208, IMG submission 187694) | Host-associated microbial communities from peat moss isolated from Minnesota, USA - S1T2_Fd - Sphagnum fallax MG (SPAdes) (version 2) | ecosystem: Host-associated > Plants > Peat moss >...
CCAAGAAAACCCTACCTGGCAGTTATTAAAAAAAAGCAATAACCAGCTTACACTGGCAAAAAACTTAATGGGCTTAAATCTCGGTGGTTTCACATTCATGAAAAACTACACATTATTGTCCACAAGTTATTTAGTTTCCACAATTTCATCCATCCAACCATTAGCTCACTTTGTTTTTCCAACATCATAAATGTGATGCGTGTGGGTGATAGTGGCACCAGTTCTGACCAGAAATGGCAGATTGTGGACTCACATTTAAAACCCTTCACCTATTTTGGAGTTGGGTGCCCATGATAATAATAACTTTCTGCCATGTTTCATGGGTTTTGGTTTTTTTCAATGTGTGCAATTGTGGCTTGCAGGTAGGTGGTGGTGGTGCCTCTTTTGTCATCAAAACATCATTGATGCTAAATTTGACCCTCCAAAAAAGAAAAATAAAAAATCACAAACTACAGCACACCTGAGTAGGGTCTAGACTCTGGCTAAAACTCTTGTGCTGGCACTAGGAAAATGGCAACAAGTTTGTGCCAAAAAACAAGAAAAAAGGAAAAAGAAATGGCAACAAACTCCCCTGGTTTCATCATCAGGGTGTTTCTTTGATATCTTAACCGCTGGTCTCAGAAATCACAGAACTAGTTCTGAAGAACCTCTGGTTTCTGTTATCTCACAAGCTCAAAGGAACCTGCAGTGTTTCCTGGAAGAGCCAACAAAGAACTGCAGATTTCTGGGTACGTAGTTCTTTCATTATTCCACCTTACTGTAAGTCTGTGCCGTTGGCCCAAATGTGAACACACCGAGGGCTCGACTGATCTTTCCTTCCAATCCCAATTTTTGCAATTTGTTTGAATTTTCAGCAACAAAATCCACTAAAAACTCACTATCTTCCACACCTTAATTCAACTCTATAAAAAATCTGGCTTGTCAAGAGCACTCCAAGAACATCAAGAACGCCTCCGAATTCCAATACAGTTTTCAGTTTTCTGTTTTGATTTTATTTAATTTTCATTGGGAAAATGATTCAATGATCAATAGCTTTCATACGGTAGCTCTAAAGAGCCTCGAAACCAAGACAGTGCACCCGTACTCATTGAGAGCTTTTCAAAGATACCACAAGTGCAGCATGAAGTGCCATGGTTTGGGAGATCTCAGCGTGACAAACAAAACAAGATAAACTACCTTATTTCATAGATAGATTTGTCGGAGATCGCCAATGGTTATATATCAGAACCCAGTTGTCTGATTTTCTGAGAACAGCGGTTATGAGATTTGAAAACCACATAGATAACTAACTGGTGGGTCATTTCTGAAACCTGCACAACACTGAGACATAAGCAGTGCATGCTTCGGATATAATTTGAAGTGCTACTCACATCTGCAAACAAAACTACCAACATCTACTTGCCAGAGTGTGTGTTTTCATTGTAACCTCTACTTTCAACATCTGCAAATAAAACTACCAACATCTACTTGCCAGAGTGTGTGTTTTCATTGCAACCTCTACTTTTAACATCTGCAAACAAAACTACCAACATCTACTTGCCAGAGTGTGTGTTTTCATTGCAACCTCTACTTTTAACATCTGCAAACAAAACTACCAACATCTACTTGCCAGAGTGTGTGTTTTCATTGTAACCTCTAGTTTTAACATCTGCAAACAAAACTACCAACATCTACTTGGCAGAGTGTTCATTCCCATTTGCATTGTTTTCAGTGAATGATCCACAACAAACCATGCAAGGCCAGAGTGAAGTGGCACCCACCAGCACACCAATTAGGATGGATGATGATGTGTGGATAGGAAACATTTTTTCATTGTATTCCTGTCCCATAGCTAACCACAATGGTACTAACCATTCATATCCATCTACCTACCTCATGGCCACCAACTTGTGCCATACCTGTGCAATAACTTCTTACATTACCTACTTGTTCACCTATGATGTTTACCCAACTTACATGGGTAACCTAGCTAGGTGTTAACTCTACCTAGGGCACACCTACTACTTCTCCCCCTATGTACTTTGAAGGTGTTGGAGGGTAGGATGTTTTAGAAGATACCCTACAAAGGTGGAAGCTTGCAATGTGGCAATACAATTATACTTTGAACTTATTTGGGTTTAGAGTAAAATTTCGATCGGGTTTATATTAATCCTTGAAATATGACTGCAATTTTACCACTCAAATTTCAAGGTCTAGAAATTAAACCACATGTTTTTCTCCTTTTTTTCTGTTAAAATGGACCATATAGATAATTTTCCAAGTTTAAAGTCCAGGTGACTACATTCTTAAGCAAAGTCACCATTGGAACTTTTAAATTAATGTGTTAGGGCCACAATGAACCAGCACCCACAAACACACCACTATGAATGAATGGTGTGTGGGCAAGACACCTTTTTTCATTGGATTCTTGTTCCCCAGCTAACCTCCCCAAAGCTGAGGGTTCTAAATTTGGGACTACAAAGCTTATTCACGATACCCATATGATGCCAAGCACTATGCAAATGATAAAAAAAACAAGCACAAGTTCTTCTTTATTTTCCTGGGAATTTTATAATTGCATAATCATTGTAGAAACCCCATTTCATGCATTAAAAACTTAAACACAACAAGTGCCCTATGCAATTCTATTGACTTTTGTTTTCTAATTTTCTTTTTTTCACAAAAGGATGTCACATTGTTGCTAGATTCTAAATGTTGGAACAATTTAATTATTTAGTTAATCATTTTGTACAACCCTCAAACTAGAAGGGGCTCATGAATTACATCTAAATCACTATGTCACCAAACCCACTTCCCCTCTTGAAGGATTTAATGTCTTTCTCAAAATCAAGTGACAGTTCAGACACAACATGACACCCATTTTTCAGTAAAGAAAATCATAAGAGACCACCAGTTCAACGGACCCACAGAATTGAATTGTCCCCAGTAGACATGACATGAATCTCTTTCTCCCTTGCGTCAACTAGAGTCCAAATCTCATGTTCAAGTCTGGGTGGTAGTGAGTCTTTATCAAATCTCATGTTCAGGTTTGGGTGGTGGTGAGTCTTTGCCAAATGCTGCTCAAATGCTCATCCTGTCCATGCTGACCTCCATCCAATTTTATGCACTCATAACATAAGGCAGAGTGAATCAGCACCCACCAAGGGACACATGATTTACACTCGCTAAGGTGGAACCCAACATCAAACTGGTTCAGGTTTATCCACAACTAAAGCCATAACAGGGTTCCATCTATTGGTGCACTGGTGGGTCAATTCAAGTTCATCCACAATTGAATCATAATGAGGTTTTCATCCATTGGTTGGTCAAGTTGGGTTGATTCATTATTGACCCTTTGTACTACAAAATGTAATGTGGGTGCAGGCCATTGGTCTCTGTTCATTAGATTGGTGAATTCACTATTTTTCAACTAGTTCTCGTTTAGTGAGACCAATGAATTCGCTAAAATCACTTGACATACATGGACACCTTTTATAGGAGTACCTGGCTGGTATGAAAGTTTTGAAAAACAATTCCAATACCAGTACCAGTTGGTATGTTTTGAGGGGTGGGTAAAACTTTGGGTTCATTAACAACTGAATGAAGTTGTGAATGAAAATGAGGTTCCATCCATTGGTGCATTGGTAGGGAAGTTTGGGTTCATCCATAACTGAGTCATAGCAAAGTTCCATCCATTGGTGTAGTAGTGGTGGGTCAGTTTGTGTTCATCCACAACTACAACATATTGCGGTTCCGTCGATTTGGTGCACTGATGGGTAAGTTTGGGTTCATCCATAACTGCGTTACAATGGAGTTCCATCCATAGATGCACCAGTGGGTCAATTGGGGTTCATCCATAACTTAAATCATAACAGAGTTCCATCCATTGGTGCACTGATAAGTCAGTTCCAGTTCATCCACAATTGAGTGATAACGAGGTTTAAAAGGGTATGTTTGTTGATGGGTAAATTTGTTTGGAGGTCACATTTTGCATTCAAGGGATACATTCAATAGAGATGAATGTCCACATTTATCCTTATTTTTTAGCAATGGATGAAATATATACATATATTTAAAAATGAGAAAAAAATGTTTCATTTTCAAAAAATGCCTTTTGTTTTTTCAGATAAATTCTCTTAAAAGATTTCTCATCAACTTAATTTGCTTTTCTAGATGTTGAGCATGTAGGTAATGGCGGGTGGTAGGTAGGTAGGTAGGTAGGTAGTAAAAACAGCAACTGAGGTTAAGACCATGGTTTGTTAGGTAATGAACTGGAACCTGAATGAAAAAAGCGCTTTCTGTCCAACTACCATCCAATGTCCCAGGTCCTTCAGGCAGAAAGGTACGTAGGCAGGTCCTGTTGGGAGGTAGGTAGGTACGTAGGTAGGAAGGTAGGAAAGGTGCGCTCATCTCCTCTCTCTCGCCCGCTCTCCTTCGCTCGTGTTGTCCTTTCTCACACAGTTGTTGCTGCTTCGCCGCCGCCACAACACATCATCAGCTGGCGGCATTCTTGCTACCAAAAGTTTGGGTTTTGTGTTGATCCTCGGGATACATTCTTTGTGAACTCCCGGTGAAACGACAACTCGTAATTTCATTGAAAGCTGAACATTCTCTGTTGTTGTTGTTGTTGGTGTAGTTGTACTTGCAGCAGGAAAGCAAATGAAACAGGATCTGCCTTTACAAGCAAGATTTGCTTGCAAGCTGCTGGAATGTTGTCTTTTTGTAGTTCTAGGTTTTTGTTTTGGATTTATTTTTCCAGAGAGTTTCTTGTTGACGTTTTAAAGTCTTCTTTGACGAGTTTTCTGGACTTAATATCACGACTTCGACGCGGAGTCGGCCGGATGCTTGAATCCCGCGTATAAGCTTGGTCATGGACTCTATAGACCGACGTATAAGCTCTTGAGGAGGAGGAGGAACAGCTGCTGCAGGAGCAGGAGATCATGCACGATGAGTGATAGTGGTCTTTTTGGCTATGATCTAGAGAAAGGAATCCATGAACTTGCAGCTGCGTCGAAGTGAACTCGTTATGCTCTCCGCGAAGAGCTGCTGATCATGCACTCCGGTACTGTTTCAGCTCTAGTGGATGCTAATCTATTGTATCAGCAGCAGAAGAAGCTGAGACTTCCAAGACGTTCGCAGGTGAATTCTCTGATCCCTAGTTTTGCGCAGTTTTCCTTTTTTGAACTTCCGCCGTCAATGCAGTAGTGTTGTAGCTGGTGCGACGTACTTCAGCTGCAGCAGACATCGCATGATGTCTGCGTCGAGATATCGTGGTTCATCAGCTCAGGCGCCGCCTCGATATACATGATCTGTTCTTCTCCTTTTTTGTCGTCTCTGAGGTTTGCAGCTATGTCAATCTCTTTGTCACACTCAGAGAATCAGCTGCTGCGGAGCTAGCGCCAGGAGCGGTAGTCGTTAGGATAGAAGAGTACGTACGCTTGCAGTGGCGAGTTTGCAGCTGCAGCGCGTAAGGAAATGGAGCAGCGACGCTTGGATACTACTACGACGACGTTGTGCGGCGGCTACAGGACTAGAGAAGCTGCAGCTGGTCATAGACTGCTGCAATCAGCTCAAGGACAATGCAGGACTCAAGCTGCACCACCGGCCTTACCACAGGCGAAGAAGCATGCAGCAGATCATGTGCGGTAGCTGCTGGGACTCAGGAGCTAGGCAAGATGAGAGCCGCCGCGTGTGCAAGCTGTTGCAGCAGCAGCAGCTGGAGATGTAGAATATTGGGTTTTCTGATCATCATGACGATGGCGATGGGAGCTCTGGCAACTGCAGGAACGTCAGCCCTAGTAGCTGCGCAGCTGGATTCCGGGGAGAGAATCGCAATGCAGCAGCTGCAGAACGACCTGCACATTCTTGAGTCTGCATGGCCGTCAGCCAGTGATCCATGCACGAGATGGGTCGGCATCAGCTGCGCGAACAACTATGTCGATAGCATCGATCTCACGGGTCTTCCGACAGACCAAAACCAGATGCAGCTTGCTTCTGTACCGCTAGGGTTAGAAGCTCTTCGCAATCTTCCACACTTACGAGAGCTCAATGCGTCCGGCTTTTCGCTCCGTGGCTCTGTCATTCCTGACTGGCTTGGCTCGAGTTTGCCGGCACTTGAGAGCTTGGATCTCTCTTCTTGTTTCCTGAATGGCTCCATTCCGAGCTCACTCGCAACAAGCACCTTAGTGTTTCTGAGTCTCGCGGACAATAACCTCTCCGGCACTATCCCTCCTTCTTTCGGGAGCAATTTCACAAGCTTGACAGTACTGGATCTTTCGTCCAACGTCTTAGTCGGGCCGCTCCCCCCTGGATCTTTCCGTGCGCCAAAACTTTCAGTACTCCACCTTTCTCGCAACAAGCTCAACGGAACAATCTCGAGCTTGGCGCTTCAGAATCTAGTATCCTTGGATCTTTCTGTCAACTCTTTCTCAGGTATTCTCTCGATTACTGCAAGCTTGCAGACGCTGCTGCTTCAAAGACTAGACCTCTCCCACAACTACTTCTATGGTGAAATCCCATCTGAGCTTGCAACAAAGTTCCCCAGCTTGACGATACTGGATGCTTCATACAATTTCTTCAATGGTAGCCTTCCTGCAGGTCTGATTCCCTCTGCAGTTGTGAAGAAGAACTGTCTCATAAATGTGAAAGATCAGCACACTGCCCGAGCTTGCATGAAGTTTTATACAAGACTGGGTTCTAGAGGAGGCTCAGGAGCTTCTGTTGCTGCGGTGACACCACCACCAGCAGGACCTGCTGCTGATCAACCTGTGGGGCAAGGTGCTGACCAAAACATCCATAGAAACAGCAGCAGCAGGGGAAGAAGAATCAAGCATTTGGTACTGATACTTGCGGGAGTTGTGGGAGGATTCCTGCTCATCATACTTGGGTGCATACTTGTCTGTTGCTTCTGGTTTTGCAGAAGAGGGAGACGTATAGGAAGATCAAATAGCATGGAGAGTGGAAGAGTTGCAACGGCACCAGGATCAGGAGCAGAGATGATGATGATGATGAATGCAGCTGCAAACATCAAGGCCACTGGCACCACTGCTGCAGCATCAGCAATGGGAGAAGTTTTCTCATTCCAACAACTACAACAAGCGACAGATAATTTCTCTCTGGAAAATTTGATTGCAAATGGACATTCAGGGGATCTCTTCAAGGGAGTATTGCATGGAACTGGAACAACTGTGGTGGTGAAGAGAATCGATCTGCAGAAAACCAAAGTGGATTCTTATCTGCAAGAGCTGGATGTGCTTGCTCGTGCATCTCATACTCGGTTGGTTTTACTCTTGGGTCATTGCTTAGACAATAGCAATGAGAAATTCCTGGTGTACAAGTATGCACCCAATGGTGATTTGGAATCAGCATTGCAAAAAAAGAATCTGATGGTCTTTCCTCCTCCTCCTGATGATGACTGTCATCATGTTCCTGCTGCTGTTGCTCATGCACATGAGCAGCACAAGCAATGTGATGATGAGAATTCTTCTTTGCAATCCTTGGACTGGATTACTCGTCTCAAGATTGCAATCGGTGTTGCTGAAGCTTTAGCTTACTTGCATTTTGAATGCTCCCCACCCATCGCTCATCGGTAATGTCTCTCTCTATTATCCCAATGGGTATGGTTTTGTTTTGCATTTCAACTGCTTCCCACCCATTGTTGCTCATGGGTATGTGTGTGTGTGTCTCTACTCTGGTGTGAAGCTGTGCAATCCTGCATAGCTCCACCATCTTTTGTGTTTATCTTGAAATTGATGTTGAGAAAATCATGATATGATTACTACTGTGTGCTTGACACTACACTCTTGAAAGCCTTTTCCATGAACAAACTGGAGAGTTTTTTTTTTTTGTTGGGCATTGATTTCTTCTTGACAACTATTGGAAGATTGGCGGGGTAGGGAGAAAGGGTCAGCAGAGTGCTGTTTGTTTCTGCAACAAGAAGAATGCTGTCAAAAGAATGTTGTGTTTGTTTTGCTGCAGGGATGTAAAAGCAAGCAGTATTTTGCTGGATGACAAATTTGAGGTTAGACTTGGGAGCTTGAGTGATGCTCGAGTTCAAGACGTTGACTTGCAACCGAGCCGTATCACCCGTTTGTTTGGCCTTTCCCAGTAAGCTTGCTTGCTTCCTTTGCTGCTTCTTTTCTTCTTCTTGGTCTTCTTCTAGTGTGGTAGACCCTATTTCTTACTACTGTCAACTATGAATGATTGTGCTCCTTTTGTAGTTGATTGAGTGGCCACCAGGTGGTTTTTGGACCCAAAGAGACAATTGCAACACTAAATAGATGCTTTCCACCCACTGAATGTTTTCCAAGGGTATGACTTTTTTTGCAGTGCTAACTAATATTTGGCTTTGGGGTGGAGGGTTTTTTGTGGCTGCTGTTTTTTCAATGGAAACAAACAGAGCTTCTGATCATGGTGAACCAGGTGAGAGAGCTTCCCACCACAAAATCTTTTTGCTCTTCCATAGCATTGTGTCAATATGGAAAAAAACTTCCAATTCTTTCTTTGATTGCTTATCTTGAGAACAACTTCTATTCAAATCTCAGTGATGTAATGAAGAGGAGGAGGGGATTAAAGTGTCAACTTCATCATCATTTTCTGTCTACCTGCTGCTTGCCCAGGATCTGCAGCTGCATCGAGCACATATGATGTTTACAGCTTTGGGAAAGTACTCTTGGAGCTTGTTTCGGGAAAACAAGGGCTCAGTAGAGGAACAGATCCGGCAGCAGAAGCTTGGTTGGAGTGGGCACTTCCATTGATCAGCATTCATGACAAGGATTCGTTACCCAAGCTCGTAGACCCATCTTTGATTGTGGACGAGGATTTATTGGACGAGGTTTGGGCAATGGCCATCATTGCAAGAGCTTGCCTTCACACCAAAAGCTCCAAGCGTCCGAGCATCCAGCATGTGTTGAAGGCACTTGAGAATCCAGGGAAAGTCATCCGAGATGATATTCTGGGTGGGGGTGAATCTGCTGTACGTGCACGTACCTCATCCCATAGCTCATGGAATGAAGCCTTGTTCGGAAGTTGGCGCCATTCAAACAATAATAATGGTGGTAATCTTTTTAACTTAGGGACAAGCAGCACCCGTGCTGGATCACTACGCGAGGATCCCAGAACTATTACCAATACTATTGGAGGTACTGCAACTTCCACAAGTAGTACTACTGGTGATGAAAGATTGGGTGGTGTTGGAAGACATGTAAGGTGGGGTTCTAGTGATATTGTTCCAGAACCTGTAGATGACAAAACACTAGATGAAAGAACAATGCCACAAGGCCAAGTATAGTTTTGGAGGAATCTGAGTTTCAGTGATTTGAATCCCAATGCAACTGAAATAAATTGGTGCTTGTTAGGGTTTAGGTTTTATGTTTCATCGATGTTGTAAACATGAACCTCATGCAAATTCTCAATCTTCGAGCCATCTGGGGTTTTGTTGATGATGTTAATCACAAAATGGTCATGGAAAGAATGCAGATCTAAAAGCTGAAAATTTTCTAATCATTTTTGCCTAGTTTAGGGTTTAGGGGTCTGTATATATGTACATTACTAAGTTGATTCATGGGTGTACTGGAGTTGGAGACCTGGTTTCTCCTTCCATCGGATGTGGGGAGCCAGGGGAACACTATGTTTTTGGAGATGATAGGTTATGGGCTGATGTGTTGGGGAGATTTAGACATGTATTTTCCTTTTGGCTTCGTAGTTGTGTGATTGATCATTCATCCCACTACTGTTTTTCAACACATGATTTTAAACTTCACAAGTCTCATTCTCAAACTAATATCATCTAAGTGGGATATGAATGAGAAAATTTTATTTGCATGCCTAGCTATTTACATGGGGAGATCGTTATGCAATGTTGAATAGAATTTTGCTTTGGTGGAAACTAGTGTTCTACTAGCATTATGCTTTATACATGCCGAATGGTACGATACATTGTACTTTCTAAATTTTTTGACACTAATACAAACCAAGTTTTAGATATCATCAAATTTTGAATACCATGATGCTATCAAAAATTCATTAATGGTGTGGTGTTATATTGGTATCAATAGAATTCTTTTCAAGAAATGGTATTGGGGCATTATCAATACTAGTTTAGTATTTATTGTGTATTGGTATTATTTGCATAATTGTTTTAAAATGATTGAATGATAATGTTGAATTGTGTGTTAGGGTCGCAACAACCCTACCAAAAATTATCTTCCACTTTTTAAACTGAAATTATAATATCTTTATTTTGTTGTGTGTTTTAAAAACTACAAAATTCCACAGGAAAGAATGAAGGACACATTCATATCTAGCCTCGAGGTCTTTCCTCACTAAATAGTTGTGATACTGGTACTAGGTACCAATCTATAGAATCATGGTATTGCAGCTAGATGATAATATATATATATTAGCTTAGAAACATGTTTACTAAAATGCCTAATGTATAGACATATTTGGCTACTAGAATGTTTCTATATTGTATGATCATGTAATATATATATATGGTCTTAAATGGATGTTGGTTATAACAAGCCGAGAGGCCCATTATTTAGTTATTTAATATGAACTAGGTCATGAAGAACAATGTTGGGTGGTTCTTTGAAAATTAAAAAAATCACCAATTTTCTAATTTAAATATATTATAGAATTTTTTAAATGATTTTGATTCTTTGAAAATAATTAAAATCAAAGAATTACTAGTTTTGGTAGATTTCACGAAAGAATTTGGCAAATTCAATTCTTTGTCTAAGTTTTTGATCTTTTCTTAAAAAGCCATTATTATATACCAAAATTGATTATTTGAAAATTTTGAGAATCAATGTGTGAATGGGTATATACCTAGGTTGATAATTGATGAATATATGCTAGTTGAAAGCACACTATGGGGGGGGGGGGAGGCTAAGATTGTTGTCACATTGTACTGTTTTTTAGGGGTACCATGTTTGAACTTCAAAAATGTCATTATTATGAAGGACGTGCACAACACTTTTGCATATTATGGTACGTCAAAACCCAAAGAAGTCAAATGCAAAAAAAATTATATATTTTTATTTCACATGATGTGATATTAAAGTATATTTTGTGCAAAAAATATATATGTCATGGTGTATTAAAAATTGCAAATATATTCAAGAAAGAATTGAAATGATTTTTAATCTTTATGAAATTCGTATTATTTATTAGACATTATGATTCCATATGATTGGAATAAATGCATGAATCATGTGAAGAGTTTGATAATTATCATGTCACAAGTGGTCTTTTTCAGGGCAATGACCATAAGTATGTGGTAAATTAAAAACTTTGACAAATAATCACTTTCAAATGGAAGATGACAAGAAATGTGAAGTGGGGCCATTTCTTAAAACTTCATTTCAAATTTTCTTTGGTTAAGTAGTTCAAACCAAAACTTAGTGTAGTGTAAAACAAGAAACAAGTTCCATTATGCTACATATACCATAACTATACTCAAATTATTCTTTGAAAATTATATATATATATAATTTTTTCAAATAATATTATATAACATTAACTTTGTGAAAATCAAAATATAAAGCCTAAACACCAAAAGTGAAACCCAAAATTAAATGCAATACATTTTTTGGAGATGTATACTTTATGCACATGTCATGAAACTGCCCAAGTTGGCCCCCTTGTAATGTGCTTTCATTGTATCCGTCATTTTAGCAATTGCCCAATGCTTTTCAAAAAGTCAATACCAAAATAATCTTTATGTAGAAAGGCATCAATGTCATGTGAATATCTAAAATGATTCCAAGTGCCCAATGGTTATTAGCACAATTCTTTAATTTCATAATTTTTGTTCTTAAAAAAGAAGAGACCTCATTCTAATATAAAACCACCGTACTAAATTAGATATGTATATATTGCAAGGGTTTACCAACAAACATGTAATTCATTGTGGGTTCATTCATGAAAACCATAGGTTTTTTGAGTTGTCAAAATAAGAAAAAATGGAAGTTTTTTAAGTCTCTATTTATTAAAAAAAACCCAAAATCAATGTTTCATTGATTTAAAATTTTTGAAAATCAAAACCAAGGTTATTAACAAAATCACACACATGTCAACACTTTTTGTGCTTTTGGGTTTTGGGAAATGTGTTTTCGTATAAAAGACAAAAGGTCAAAACTTCGAATGTTTGATTTTTAAAAAATTAACCATTTCCAATCATGCCAATTCTTGGGCCTTTAGTCCTTTGGTCACACAATGTGGCCTTGGGTGAACCAACAACTACACTACCGTATGGAATACCTATCACATCCTAAGACTAAATCAAGGTCTCAACTTAGAGTTCACAATTCCTAAATTTTTGGCTTAGATTAACCATTGAATTAAGATTTCCTCCTCACAAATACTTGGGAACCAAATATGTATCCATCTAATGGAAAAAATCTATGATTATATCTTGGATGCAAAGATATATTTAGATGGCCTAAACTACATAGTTTAGGAGTCTAGCTTAGGTAGCTTAGGTAATTAAGGTAAGGTGACCCATGTGTTGTCATTTGTTCTCCTTAGAACTTGTCTTGTCTCAACATTTTAAAGGGCAAGGGTGAAGTTCCATTAACATGAACCATTAACAATCATAACCATTATTTAATTTTGAAGCACAAGTCTAAGGGGGTGGGTGTGGTTCTTATTACAACGGTTGAACTTGTAATTTTTAAAATTTTGCTTATAATTGAAGTTTATTTGATGGCTCAAAATGGTCCATCTAGCCATTGGATATGTCCTCGATGATTGTGTTTAGAATATTGTAGTCATGGAGGCACAATCATCAATGTTATTTGTGATTACAATTTTGAATAGGGCAACAACATCGGAAATTAGACAATTGTCACTCCTTGTCACAAGAAATGACAAGTACCAATAAATAACCTTCGATGTATTGAAGGTAAATTTTTTTTAATTCAATCATTAATAGAAGGATGATGTTTTATTTTATTATATTATAAAATTGAAGAATAACATATTCCAATAGATTTAAATATATTTCAAAAAAATGATTCATCTATTTGCATAAGTGTTTGGGTTTAAAAAAATTGGTTGCAAGTAGATGAAAAAAATCAAATACGAATTTTCCTTTATTATCAAGTTAATAGGTACTTAGAAGATACTTATGTGCTTTCAAATTGTGCATATCATAGTCATAATGTATCAAAATTTTGATGTAAATTCACTTTGAACACCACATTGATTGGTCAATTTCAAACCTATTTGTTAGGTACTTTTATTCTTCTAATTTTTTTCAAATTTTGTAATCAATGTATTACAAACTCAATGGAGGTCCTGATGGTTTTATATTTTTATTTACAAATTTTTTTGATCTACTTTTTTATGTGTATGTCAAAAAATGTCCCAATTTTAAATTCAATTTTGGGTAGATTTATTGTTTGTCTACTTTATCATGCTTTCGCCCAATATTACTATAAACAATGAGTTCACAATGATTGTCAACCATTTAACCGAATGTGTCTTTAATGATTACAAATCTAGTAAGATGTGTAAATGTATATGCCAAGTTTTGGTGCAGAGTATCAACAATTTTAAAAAAAAAAACTTATGGGGTGTTGACAAGGTAAAGTAAATAAAAAAAGTATTCCACCCGAAGTCCAATTAAAAAATGGAACAATTTTTTGATATGGACACAAGAAAATAAATTCAAAATATTTTGAAGTAGAAATTTAAAACCATAGGCCCTACATTTAGTTTATAAAAAGTTGGGTACAAAGTTTGAACAACTTTGGTATCATAAAAGTAGGTTGAAACTACATTTGAAACTAACTAAATCAAAATGGTGTTCAAACCTACTTCATATTAAAAATTTGATATATTATGATTCTAAAATTCATAATTTGATAATACATAAGTATTTTTTAGGGCTCCATTAAGTTCAAAATTTAAAAAAATCAATATTTCATTTTCATTTAACCCATTTTGTAAGATTGGACATTTTATGCAACTAGAAATATTTTTTAATAATCTACTTAATTCTATTTTCAAGATGGGCTTTTTCAACATTTTAAACATAAAATGAAAGATTATCATCATTTTAATTATTATACAAAAAACATTTGTACTTTCAATACATTAAAAGTTTTTCATGGCTACATGTAATTTTGTTTTACAATGAGCAATGAGCTGTTTAATTTACCTTGCTTGCACCCTATGTGAATTAGGGAGTGTTAGTAGACTTTCATATCTCTTTGGCATTAGAGACTTTTGCACCTTCATAGAAATTTTTCACAACTTTGGGTGCAATTTGGTCCTCATTTCTATAGGATTAGATGTGCTAGATCTATGACTATCATTGAATAACAAAATTTGTAAAGTTCTTCAAGCTCCCCCAACTATTAAGAAGAAGAACAAGCTTTTGATTGAAGTACCTTAATTTAACAATACATATTGTAATTGTAAAAGAGAAAACTTGATGAACCTCAATGTAGAGGTGGGAACACTTCTTGGTTAGCTTTGAAATCTTCCAAGTCATGAACAAGCATAACACGTCTTTGGGGGACCATTTTGTCTTGGGGCCTTTCATTATCATTCACCTTGCCTAATAAAGCATTTGCTCCCCATATGTGTATGCACAACTCTCGTCGCAATGTGGAGCGACACCCAAAGTGGCGTCGACACCATTTCACTACCTCATTTTTTCTAATCTTCTTCACCTCCATCGCATCCACCTTGTTTTGTTCAAAAAGGTACCTAGTCGAATAGACAAAATTGTGAGTGGTCACATGTCAAATCTCCCTCCATAAAACAAAATGGGGTGGTCACATGTCAACTTTCCTTCCTACACTGTCAAAACTTTCCATTTCATTTTTCCTTTGCATTCAATCAAAGCATGCAATATTAACTTGATGGGGATTGTTCATTTGCTTTCATGATTCAAAACAAAAAAAATTCAAGTCCTTGAGCCCTTGCAATGAAAACTTTTTGGAATCTAATTAAAAAATGAAAGCAATCATATTTTTATGTCCAAATGATCTTTTTGAAAATTTCTAGCTTTTGAACTACCCATGCTTTATCAAAATTCAGTTCTACCGAATAGATTTTTTCATTTAAACAAAACCAAGTCATAGTAACCTTGTAAGAAAAACAAAACCAAGGTGATAAATAACACCTCCCCACCTTTGGTCCCAGATGTTGTCCCAATAGCGATCAGTTTCATCCAACAAAGAGCAATTCACTTCTAGCTTTTGTTCTGCTGTCGCATCTTTATGACTTTCAAATTCATCCTCTTTCATGTCATTCTGCTCACACAAAATCAATGCCATTTAAAAAATAAAATCTACCATGTTTCATTATCCACCATGCAACATGTACAAGTTTATTTAGGGCCAAGTGATCAATTCACTGAATATCAAGCACCCAAGTGCCCAACATATAACATTTGTCCTAGATCTTCATTGTGCACAAGGAAGGAAAACTTCAAGAATCCAATCCCTGTTAAACCTAAAGCTCCCTTTCAATTTTTAACCTTTACAAAACATGTACCTTAGATATTCCACCTTAGAGTTGAGAGTCTCACCAACATTTTGGGGATAGTTTCAATGAAAGCATGAATACGTGCTTCAAGGAAAGGTGGACTAAATCTTGAAGATTGCACTCGGAAGCCAAATCCTAGCACATGGAGAGTGTCATGTGTTCCACAATCCACCACATACCCAAGTTGTTCTTTTGTTCTATAAGTTTTCCCCCATTCCACAAAACTCATATTAGCTTATAATCATGTATTCAAAGATTTTGACAAATCTTTTAAATTCCTTGTTTTCTTAAGGTTGGCATATGTGTGTGTATTATGAGTAATGATGATGATTCATATCCATTTGGGGTTCAAGCAAATTGCATACATACATATACATATGTGTTGTGTGTACAAAAGAACACAAAGAGACATTATGTAGGGTATTAAGGAAGAGCTTGGACCTGAGTTGATTGAAGAAGGGTTCATACACAATATGCTCGAACAAGTCAGTCATACAACGCATATGTGTGGAACCTATGCCTTGGTCTTGCCCAATTTGAAAGTACAACTACCATTACAAGACCATCATGCCAAACTTGATATCAAAATTGAAATGGAGACAATTTGGTGTCCATGAAATACTAGTTCAAGGATCCAAAAAAATGTAGAGAGAAATCTAATTGAAAAGGAATAAACTTGAACAAAATTCCACAACAATCTTGAAGAGCTTTTGAGGGAAAGGCTTAAATCCAACTAACAAATACTTGTAGGTCAGAGATATTCTTCAATAATTAAGGAATAGAAAAGGTAGTATGCAAATTGAGAACAAGCTTCTTAGAAATGGATTTGCACATATGTTAAATTGCGTGTGCGTGTGCGTGGTTTTTTTTGGTTCTTCAATTGAAAATAGTAGTACCTCAGCAATTGAGTTCTCTTCATTCATGTTCTTAACATTTTCTTGGAGCAAGAGACAAATGCTAGCTGGGAGCTTGATGATGAAATCTTGGGGCCTTTGTCGTGGTGGAAGAGGATTTCTCACCAAAGCCTTCTTGAAAATGTTTGCAATGTCCAAAGCCTCTACCTCTAAGAGGTTACCATGGCATAGAGCTTCAATGTAAGTCTGCCAACTAAGTCCCACATTTTCAACAACCTATTTTTTCTCACATCTTCCTGGAGCTCACAGAAATGGAGGAGGAGATAAGGTAATTAGATGCACATGCAAATTAAGGCCCATTTTCTTGTAGTATGAGATTTTGGGTGTTTTATATCCTAGGATGAGAAATTTGAAATGGGCCAATACACATGCACACCTTGTGAAAGAGGGTGGGAATGAACTCGGTCAAATCAGTGGTAGAAAGTGACAGCAAGCATGTGAGTCGATCATCGACATGCCAAAACCTCGATTTCAAAGCTTGTAATCTGAGATAAGAAGAATGGGTAAGTGGATTTGTCTCAGCATTCCTAAAATCCCGTTCCATGTCTTCTTTGATTGCCTGCATCATCACCACTGGCATTTGCACTTCTTGTTTTTGACATCATTGTTGACATGATGATTGCATCATATTACATGATCTTGTATCTAGTTTCAAACTTGTCTAATAAAATGCACTACATTTAACTCAAAAACAAAATGTGCAACAAGATAACATACATATGCCGTGCATTTCATCTCTTAAAATGCAGCCACAGTCTTGTAAAAAGTACTTCACAAGCAAAAAGAGATACTTAAGAAAGTCCCTTGAGTCCAATTCCTTTGTGACCAGTATTCAACAAAAAACTACCAAAAAGAAAGGCCTTTGAAGGGAGTTAGTTGACAAATTCATTCCTACAAACCTGAAACAACTCAGGGGTGACAACCAGAGATTGGTGAAACTCCATGATCCTTCGGACAAGAACAGGGAGCTTCTCACTGAACCCGAAAAGCTTCAATTCAAGCTTAAATCCATGCACTGTTATGGAAGACTCCAGGTTTGCCATATTGGCCTGCAACAAGAAGCACCCATTTGAAGAACCAGCTCAGCACAGATTGAATTTTATTATCTTGCAACAAGTCCAGGAATTCTGAAAAACCTTTCCAATGCCAGTGTGCTCATGTGGACATTGCAAAATTTTCTGTTCTTGCCTCATGCCCCTATATTATGCAACATATCAATATAATTACAAAGCAGATTGAAACTTGTGATTTCACGATCTATACTTTACTCGAGTAATAATTAGAAGGGGGGAAAAAAAACTCTGAGTACATTGGTTACCAAGTACATGGTCTCATTGAGTTCATGCAGCAGGAGATTCACATACATCTCGGTCAAAACAGCAGCCTTCACACTGTTGCTTGCAGTCCGAGTAAGCACACAGAAGAAAGCATTTGCCCGTGGCATCTGAAATGTCTGATCCAGCTTATACCAAAGCCTCAATGCTGGTTCATCTAACAAAACAACGAGAGAAGACTTGATCGAGTCACATTTGTTCTTCTTGGCTGCTATTGTCTGAATATAAATTGAGAAATTGTGTGGAATGAACTCGTTTGGGGATGGCATGTGCAAAGCAGAATCTATGTGAGCTGGGTCTGTCCATGCTTGAAGAATCTCCTTTGAAATGGTTTCAACAGTATATGCAATTTCAAACCAAGGCTCAAATTTCACACCTGAAAAAAAATCAAGGAAAATAACACATAACAAAACACCCAAGTTGTTGTCAGCTGCTATATGTGTAAACTGTTAAAACTGGAATTTTACTAAAACACCCTCTATTGAAATCATTAAGTAAGAATGAGGTGATCAACTGAAGGGTGTTTGTTTGATTGTATGTACCAGGGACATTTTTATCAAAGGGCTTTGTCATGAGATCAAGGCGCATGTTTGATGGCGTGAGATAGGATAACAACTCAGTGAGAAGCTCTGGATCCCACTGTTCAAATGCATAGTCCCCATAGATGATGTCACATTCTGAGTATATGCGCATGTTGGCTATTATCCATGATTCCAACAATTCATCAATGTCATCAGTACTGAAGAAGATCATACTGCTGAAACCAAAGTGAAAAGACAAAGAGATTCAAATGGAGTCAAATGGAGGTCATCCCAACTTTCTGCTCAGAGTGCTAACAGACCACAGACTATAATCATAGAACATCCCACAAACTGGAAGTTGTTCTGAACCAAAAGAAAATTAGGGCTCACGCACAATGGGAAGAAAGACAGATAGAAAAATCAATTGAGGTGTCTTGGATGATGACTGTTCAGAAACTTGGACAACATGGAAGGAACACTTTGATTTACCAAAGAATTCATAATGAAAGAAACAGTAAGAATTCAACAAAAAAAGAAGGGAGAGTTGAAGACTTTGTGTTAGCCAAAGACATAAAAGTGATATACATGGTACCAGACTCCCCCCAAATTTGAAGCACAAGAAAGAAAGGGGGAGAAAGAAGGAGATTCATATATGTACTTGCAAGGGTCACAACATGGTCAGCAGCTGCTATCTCTTCCGCAAATTGGAACTCCATGTTGCTTATGGATTGCAGTTCCTTGAACACCCATTCTTGTGGTCCAATTGTGCGCAACATTTTGATGTATTGGTGAAGAAAACCCACCACATCAAACACCTGCAGTACTTATGTACACCAACCAAACAGAAAAACTATTATACATGGAAGTACTACAGTCCTCTTATCAATCTGTTAATCCATGACCGTGGGAACTTGATGCATAGCTGATGGGTGTTGTTTGTTTTTGGATCCCAGAATGGAAAACCAGAATATACATGAACAGGAAAAGCTCTTCTTTCTGTACAGTGGAGCAAAAATTACAGAGAAATTGGACTAGTCTTTGGACAACTCTGGAGAATTGATATTCATCAGATTTACATGTTGAAGGCCTGAGGTTGTCAGCTGAACAGCCACATGAAACATGTAGCCAGCACTGCTTTTGGCAAAGCCACCATCTGCAACTCCAGCTGACAAACTTGTTCCCCAACCTTTTCCCCTTAGTAACAGTAGCAAACCACCTGCACCCTCTGCCCACAAAATCCCACAATTTCAACAAAGTCTCAACACACACTTGTGCATAAACAAAAGAAACTTCAAGGTTTGGATTTGGGTCAACTGGATAGATTAACTCCCGATTTGAATACCACTGGAAGTTTAGACATTGATTTATTTAGTTTAGTTGTTTTATTATACACATCACGACCAGAATGAATGTTGACACTCTTAGCTTGACAGCCATTTTCAGAGCATGCTAATTTAGTACTGGAAATCTGAGGATACCATGGCTGATGAGATGGGAGAGGTATGCTTCAGGTTTTTTTAGGTAGGAGCTCTGGAGACATGGGAGGGGCCACACCAGCACTAACAAGTGTTGGTCTGTCACTGACTCAATGTGATACATGCATCCTGCTGGCTCCCAAATGGGATCTGGCGGCTTCCATGTACTAAACTTCATCTGCTCTTTCCCCCCTTGTCTCACACCACCAAATAGCTCGACTGCCCACTGTGATAATGTATCCAACTGCTCTGCAAACACACACAAAACAGTACATTGCAGAACTTGCCAAAGATGTTGACCAATCTTGTTGTGGGCACATGGAGAAAGCATTCGGAAATTTGTTGACAAGACTTGCATTTTGTTGTTACAAGAAAACTAATGGAATTGGATGCTTGTTTTTTTGCATGAGGAAATGTGGAAGTTGGAGAGATGGGTGGGTTGGTGGGTAGAGGTAACAAGTGAGGGCTTACCACCCACCTCCACCAAGAATGGCAAGCTTCATGCATCCTGCTTGATAGTGGTCATTGTAAAGCTGTAACAGCTTTCCTCTCATGTCAACTCCTTTCTCCATTGGCTCATTCAAGCTCTTCTTGTTCCCTGCAGCAAGTTACACTCGAAATGAGTGAAGAAGAAAGTTCACTATGCCACTGACCCACTTCTCTACAGATCTCCAAGTCCTGAGACCTACAAAAAGAATTTTTCAGAGACTTTTGCAGGGAGGTTTACAAATTGTAGTTTATACCCCAACTGAAAGTGTGGAAAGGATGGGAAGGGCTGGATGTGTGGCATTGCAGTTGTAAAAGCCGGCATGCATCATTTTGCATCACTTGCTCAAACTCTGTGCTTTTTCACAAAATTCCCATGCAACAACAAACAAAACACACCCAGCCAATATACCACTTGAAATTGAAGTTCAGTCTTTCCTCTAGTCTCAACTGGCATGACTCTTTCAATTCTGTTTGCACACAAACAAACATCTTCTTCTTCAAAATTTCATCAAAACCTCTGACAGAATCTTATCTTTCTTGGTGCTTGCCAAATTGGGTGGCATTCATCAATGGTTTTCCCCCATTCTTCTTCATGTTTATTTCAACTTCTTTCATCTTCCTAACCAGTAGGTGTTCTTCCTTGATCACAAATACTGCAGTTGGTACACTAGATTCCACGACCAAGATCTAACTGGAAAGAAGGAACAGTGAAGAGAGAGAAAAAAATAAAAATTTATTACTTTTTAGTAGGACTTTGAAGCCATGTACCTGAATCAATTGCCTGTACCTCCCGGTCCATGGCCTCCACCTTTACCAAAGGTGAAAGGAAGAACTGTGCAAATCTGCAAATCCCAGAGAGAAAGAGTGAGAGAGAGAGAGAGAAAGAGCCATCAACCAATTGTTAAAAAATCCATTTAACATTTGTAGCAGAAGTCAAATACAATGTACAATAATAATAAGCATGATTGTCACAATAAATGATGGTCTTTACTTTTGGTTTGGATGTGGCTCACCGATCAAGACAATCTTTGAAGTAGCTTTGCATCACATCAAAGTAGTAACATGTGTACTCTGTCTCTGTGAATGCATTTGACGACCCTCCATGCTCTGAAAGGAAATTGTCATACTGCAGAAAAAAGAGCACATGAGATGGATCTCCATCAGTTTTAATGAGATCTGCCATGCAAAAATTGTGCTCATATGCAATGAATGGTTTGTGCAATAGTTTTTTGCAGATCTATCCACTCAAAGAAGAAAAATTCCTGGCATTGATAATAGCTTTGTGCAATTGGGTACAAGTGAGATACAACTAGTAGCAATGTAACAGAAATGTCATGAATTTTTGCTATCAGAAATTGTGATGGATTTATGACAAATTGTGCATATTGAGGACAAGAAGAACCTCGCACTCATTGGGAAACTTGGAGCTACCCATAAACAGCATATGCTCTGCAAAAAAGAAAAGAAAAGAAAGAGCAATTGTTTTGAACCTTTTTCAGAAATTGGATATAATGGTTGGTGCTTCATAGAGAATCAAACCCAATGCACATGTTTTTTTTCATCATGAGATTTTCTGCAAACCTAATTACTTGGCTAAAATCACAGCCTGCTTTCTTCTTTTGAATCCAGGAACAGTTGTGAAGCTCTCGAACCGAAGAGAGGTACAAATTTACCGAGAAAGTGAGCTAAGCCTTGTGCATCTTTGGGATCTGAAAAGCTTCCAACTCCTACACACATAGCTGCTGCTGCCTGAACATGAACAACACAAAGCAACAATTCAAAGTGTCTGGACATGATTCTCAAGTTCCCATGCAAGATGCAAATGTGCAGGCAAATGGCAATTTGAGCTGCAAACTCCATGATCATCTTCAGGAAAAAAATTACTCATAATATAATATTATTATTCACACTTGAAAGCTTTTAATATCTGAACTTTCCTGCACATTCAAAGTAAAGGAAGGAATTGTCTTCACCACTTGGACTTGTTGCGAATTCTAGACATCATCTGTGGATGTAGAAAAGGAAGGACACCCAAAACACAAGATCACACCTTTTTGGTTGACATGGTGATTGAGCCCTTCTTTGCATTAATACCTGTAGAACTTCCCTTGAATCCCCTCTCCCAATTTCAATGTACACAGAGAGAAGACAAAATAATCTGTTGAAAATTAGGCTACCACCACCTGTATATGCATCATAATCTTAACATCCTCAACTCTGGTGCTTGTGCATTAACGCCCCAAGATAATTTTATTTCTTGAATTTATGACTTATAGAAAAAAAGAAGTATTTACTGTGAAATTGGATTGGATACCTGGATGGTACCATAGTGGGGTTTTTTCTGGATTGGAACTGGATTCTCCTGCACAAAATTCTTTGATTATGAATAACTAATTTGGTTTGAGAATGTAGAAAAATGGACATGTACCCATTTGAGAACAACAGCAAATTTGAGAACAACAGTGCAGGATAATTCAAAATTTCCCTCAGAAAGCGTGAAGAATTTTGTGAATGTTATGGGGAATTGTATATATATCTGATCATGAGAGCGCTCACCAGCATGAGGGGTTTGGGTTGTGAGGTTGTTCATGTAGTCCAATTCCATAGACGTAGTAGCATTTGCTGCATTACCATTTTCTTTGCTGTTATTAGCATTAGACTCTGCTTCAGAGACTGATGGGTCATGGATCAAGAGCACAGAAAGGCCATTAGCAAGTGTGATCACTCTGTAACAGAGTTGGTCTGTGGGTGTCTTCAGAACAGGAGGCCCCTCCACCACCATCACCCCTTCCTCCTGCTCCTTCACCATGACTGATACTACTACTACTACTACTACTACGACCAGTAGGTAGAGAAAATAGGAACAACCAACCAACCAACCAACCAACCAATCACAACAACAAAACCTCAACTCAAAATCAAATTCATTGAGCAAATCTCATAAAGAAAAAAAACCACCCCAGATACAACAAACAAACAAAAGAGCATGATATGAAAGAGAGGAATCTCTCTCTCTCTCTCTCTCTCTCTCTCATGAGAAGAACCACCCAGAAGCAAAAAGAAATTTGCTTTGAGATTTGAAGAGATGCCTTCAGCTTCCAGAAAACAAAAAGAAATTGCTTGCCAAATTGCTTGAAGGAAAGACAGAAAAAAAACTTGACCGAATCACAAAGGGTTCATAATAATGTCAGGGAGGTTAATTTGATTTTGTCAATAACCGCCGGTTCCAGGATCCTTACTACTTCAGAATTCAGAGAACCGCTGGTTATGGGTTTTGAAAACGAAATGAGAGAGAGAGAGAACCAAAGAACCGGCGGTTCCTGTTATTTCAAGAACCTCAAAGAGCCAATGGGTTCAGTGGAAGGACCAGCAAAGAGCCAGTGGTTTTGTGGGCAGTCATTTCAGTTTTTCGATAAATTGAGAACCATGGTTAATTATATATTGGTTTCGATTTTTTCAGAACCACGGTTATGAACCCTAAGAACAGGCTTATAACCGTGGTGGGGGAGTTAGTGTAGTCTCTAATACCCTCTAGTACCCAGCCAACACTGGTTCATAACCTATTTCTCCACAATGTGCAATCAATCATGTAATATTATTGTCCATGCCAACATCTCATAATTCGAGGTTTGAGGAGGATTAGAGATGGCAATTGAGTTGATTATTCGATCAATGAGTTTTTAACTCCAAACTTGTTACAAATGTTGGAAATCCCACTCCCTCCATCTCTCTTCCATGAACCACTAGGAATTAGTCTCGAAGGTGATCATGTTTTAAAAAAATTTCTTATAGAGATTGGGATTTGCAACTTGATACAATTTGTATTTGCAAAACTCGATTTTCTGTAACAAAGTTTTATATTGAAGGCATGCATGATAGAGATGATGAACAACTTGGGATTTTGCAACTTGATCCAATCCATATAGTTGGAAAACTCGGTTCATGTGTAACAAAATTTTATATCAAAGGCAAAATGAATGATAGAGATGATGAACATTGTTGACATAGTGTTCACCTAGTAGATGGAAAGTTTAGAAGTATCAAGGTAGGTATAATGGATCTATGGAGATGAGCCTCTCTTTCTCTGTAGAAGTTGATCAACCACCAAGTTTTGGACCATTTTGACAACTCTTCCATTGGACATAATTTGCAAGTTCATAATCCCACTTTGTGTAACTTTGAAATTTGATTAGTGCAAGAAAGAAAGACAAAGCCAATTTTTCATCACCAAATTTTCACACTCAATTGAATTTTATGGCAAGGTACCCATGGTAGAGAGACAAAGAAGGACTATGACCTAAATGTGCAAGAAATTTTTAGTATAATGGTGCAACATAATCCATCTCCACCCATTATATCTTGCACCCAAAATTGCAAGTTGTGTCCAAGTACTAAATGAAAGGAATTCAACCCATTTTGGATCTCAAAGAAAGTTGATAGATCTCATTCATGTATTAATGAAGTTACAATTCTCCTTTTGTGTTGATGCATTATGTCCTACCAACATGTAGAGAGAAAAAACACTACTAGACAACTCTAGTCCTAAACACAAATTGCAATGCATTGTAAAAAAATAGACTCTACAAATTCCACAATTTTAATATATCATTTCTTTCTGACCATCCATAAATCGTAATCTTTAACTTGTTGTCCCACATTAGTCAAACAAGCCATGCACATTTCAATATTATCAATATACCATATCAAACACATAATTCAACAACAAAATGTTTTATAAAATGAACAATGTGAATGTTTTGTGCAAATGTATTTTTGTGTGTTATTGATGATCATATTTCAAAATCATAACCACGGTCATAAGAAAACATGATAGTAAAATATCAAAACTTCAACATTGTGCAAATAAAATGTGGGAAAATTATGGAACTTGACATAGTGTTGAACAAGCATGGTACAAAAAGTTGGAAAAGATCAAAGCTTGAAAGCTTGCATCATGTTAAACAAAATGTTACAAAATATCAAAATCTTGAGATTGTGTGAATCAAAATGGTCAATTTGTTTTGAAAGACTTGGTTGTTATTAATTGCCATGCTAAAAAAATAATTTTAATGCTAAACACTTCTTCCTCATTTATGATAAGTATGTGAGCTCATGATGTCATCCACAAAAGTTTGTTAAAAAGACATCCACAAAAACAAAATTGAGCCCAAGAGATGGTGTCATCCCTACATGCCATAGACATGATTCCACTACAAATTTAACCATAAGATCCAACATAGAGTACCAAATCTAAAGAAGTAGATTTTTTTCAAAAAATTTAAATAACTTAAAAAATTATTAGCATACATGTAACCAAACACTCCAATCATCTTTGCAATATGCAATTGGGCTTTGTGCTAATTAGTGGCAAATGATAGGAATCCCACATCATTCCATGAATCACAAACATTTCATGTAATTTTCAAAATATTCAACATAACATGAAGTAGACACTCCCCAACAAAACATAGTTGCATAGTGAACCTTTGTGCAAACACTTATGCAAGCGTTAATTAAATAGATACCTTAATTAGTACCTTGGCCAATTCGACACTAATTATATTATTTTCAAATTTTTTGAAAATTTCAAAAATGATTTCTTCCTAATCAAAAAAATATTGTGAAGGATAATAGTGAATATTTAGGAATATTTCATTTGTTGAAATGAATTTTTCAAAATTAACTAATTAATTATTCGATAGACATGTGTTGAAATGGCCAAGGTACTATGGTATCACTTGTGATGATTAAATATTTTTGGTTAACTTGGGATTTAAAAAATTGAAATGACTTGTGAAAAGAAAAGAACAAAGAATAGTTTTCATTTTTTAAGGTAAAATTTCTTTTTAAATTGTTCCATGAATTATTAGTTGGGTATTTTGTTTGAAAAATTATTATTATTATTATTATTTTTCACTCAATTGCACCTGGTCTCAACTTTCTTATTGTGACTCCCTTAAAAAATTAATTTCAATTTAACAATTTTTCATGAAATAAAAGTAAGACTATTGAAAAATGAAAATTCATTATGTAAACTAATTATTCAAGATAAATTATTTTTTGATTAATTTGAGTTTTACTTACATATTCAAAAAACAGGTAGTGAAAGGACCTACATAAACCCTAAACCCTAAACCGGACCTGTTCCGAACCTGATTCAGATTCTCGCCAGTTTTAGGTTAGGGTAGCCGTCGTCCTCAAACCCTAGACGACGATGCTCGCGACAGTCTCTTTTCTTTTCCTTCTCGCCGCTGTTGCAGCTGGGATTGCTCCTCCGCTTCTGGACCTTCTGCGGGCTACTACGGGTACGTTTTCCTTGTGCGGCTTGTTGAAAACCAGTGGCAGCAGATTTCCTGTTTTTTTTTTCTTTTTTTTTTTTTTGTGTGTGTGAAAATTGCTTTGTTGTCGTTCTTTCAAGGACTAGAAAACAAGAGTAAGAGGAATGAGAACCATGTGCGTGTTCTGTGTGGCAGGAAGGGAGGCGCGATGGTGAGAATCAGTGTGCTAAACGATGCGCTCAAGAATATGTTCAATGCCGAGAAGCGGGGCAAGCGGCAGGTGCTACTGAAGCCGTCTTCCAAGGTCATCATCAAGTTCTTGACCGTCATGCAGAATCACGGTACGAAACCCTAAGTCCAATGAATTCCCCATCTCTCGTGCAGCTCTATGTTGCTCTTCAAAGAATGTAACTTTTTTCCATTTTGGATAAGGAACTTGGCCGACTTCACTAAGTTCGTGTTGAGTTCTTTGCTCAATACAGCATAGTGTTTTCTGGTTGGTAGCACAGAATTTTTCTGTTGTAAAGTAGTGCCCATTGTCAGGGAGATTGTCTCTGCTATCTTGTAGGTAAGTCTTCAATCAGTTTGTCAACAGTTTTGGTTCAGGTTTCCAAAGCAGAGTTTATGTCGGAAGTTGCAGTAAAAAGGAATTGATTCAAAGTGCTTTCTTTTCAAGGTCAGCATCATCATTGGCTGGAACTTGTATGGGCATGGGACGTACTGTCCAGTGCAACTGCTCAAGAGGGGGGAATAGCTAACCTAGATCTGATGGTTTTTTTCTTTTTTTCTGCAGGGTACATTGGTGAGTTTGAGTTAGTTGATGACCACAGAGCTGGGAAGATTGTGGTAGAGCTCAACGGGAGACTCAACAAGTGTGGTGTCATCAGTCCTCGTTACAATATTGGAGTTGCAGAGCTTGAAGACTGGACAGCACGGCTTCTGCCTTCCCGTCAGGTTTGCTCACCTACTGCCAAAATCTCATTCCTTGTGTAGAAGATCTTTCGACATGGTTGTCAATGTGGCTATTCTTAATCCCACTGTCTTGTCTCATCCTATTATGCCGCATAACCTGTTTTGATTGAGGGCTATACATATGAGTGTGTTTATATGTGGCAATAAAATGTGTCTTGTGACATGACTGTGAATGAGGTCAATATGTGCAGGTGTGTTCCAGTGTCTTCTCTTCAGACCTGCATAGATTCTGGGAGATAGATTGGAGTATTCAGTAGTCAGTTTTTATAGGTTCTTAGGTTTTTAAAGCTTAAATGGAGAGCTTAATTATTCTTCTGAAGAGAAAGGGTTACCCTCCAAGTTTCTATTGAATCAAAGCACAAGTTTGCTTCAAAAAGGTGGATGTGTGTTGTCTGTTCAGTGTTTCCACCTTAGGTATCTTCAGAGTGACGTTTCAATCACTTCTCAATCCTAAGTGGGGAGGTTTTCAAAACCCACTGGATATTCATGCTCTTAAAACTTTTCCATGTCTTTGTATCCCCTTTTCCCTTCATTTTTTTCTTGTTTCAGTTTTTCTTTTTTGTTCAATTGTTTTCCTTGGTCTTCTTCTCCTTCTCTTTTGCATTTATTGAGCTTGCCAGCATCATGGCTCCTTCCTGTTACTGCAGGTCTTGTGACAGTAACTGAATATAGTTAATGCTAGTGAATGCACCCATTGCTGAAGTGAGTGAAGTGAGTGGGGATGTTTAGTAGCTGGTCACTATGACACAAATATGATGGTTGAAGGTCTTGGATGATGCTTGTGACTGGCTGTTGTTCAACTGCTCCTCAGTTGTTTTGTGTTTGTTTCTGTTTAGGGTTGGGTTTCCTCTTTTTCTGATTTACTGATATGATCTTTATTGGGTATCCCTCAATTCTCTCCTGATTGATGCAAATTAGTAAGTGTGGAGAAGTTCTAAGTACACAGATATCTGCTGGAGATCTTCGACTGTTGTGGTTGTCAATATAGATTCTCTTCAAGTTCTGACAATGTACTTCTCTGTTTGCAGTTCGGATACATTGTTTTGACAACATCTGCTGGAATTATGGATCACGATGAAGCAAGGAGGAAAAATGTTGGAGGCAAGGTTCTAGGTTTCTTCTACTAACTTGTAACCTGACAGGCAAGTATGCCTGAAGTTTTGGGTGGTGCAGTGCAATTGTTTTAGGAAGTTGTTGGGTGGAGCATATGGAAGAATAATTTGTTTTCATTTACTTGCTAATTTCTGAATATTGCCACTGGGTGAAGAAATTTTGATCATATGCAGAGCAATCTCAGTTTCCTATTCTGTGCACAAAGCTCCGGTGAAGATTTAGCAGCCCATATATTTAGATACAATTCATATGCTGAATGTTTCAGAGACAAAATCTGTGGTTCTCTCTGAAGGGTTCAAACCATTGAGTGTGCTCAATTGTGCCCCTATTACTTCAAGTATTTAAGTATCCAAATCATTAGGCCTTTTGTTGTTTGCTTCCCCACCAAATTCAGAAGTGTAGGAAATCTGGCACTCATGGTTTGTGACTCACTTGAATTGATTTTATGTTTTCTTTCTTATCTGGGTGGTTGCCCACAAAACATTCATGTCTAGTAGCAACAACAGATTTGCTTTGTTTCATTGTCCGTTGCAAGTTTTGGGGCAGGTTTAGAGTTTTCACCCGCTTTTTCTTCTCCATATTCTACTAGGTTCCTTGAAAAACGAAAGGGATATGGACAGCAGTGTTTATGCTTTAGAAACTGCATGGATGAATTTCTGAGCCATCTGAGTCTTTTGAAAGGATTTCTCAGATTGATATGAAGTTCAAGATTTTCCAAATGGCTTACAAAAACGTACTTCTTTCTTTAAGAGAGATAAGCTCTTGCCAGAAGAGCCACCACCTGAATTATTAAGTTCATGGGAGAGATGATCTTCCTGCAATTGATGATGTTGCAAGACTGACTGGCTACTCCCAGTTTAGAAAGTCTTTTAATCAGTCTACTGAGGTGGAGACAATGTCATGGCAAGGATTGTCACAAGTACAATCTCAAGATGCAACAGCTGGATTCAATGTCAAGGTCTGCAGGCTTTTGAATTCTGAACACTCATCCCTTAAATTCTGCAATTCTAGGTGTTACGAATTAAGCTTAATGTTGAAGAAGAGGGCCTAGAATCTCCTCAACTATCTAACCTGCATGGGAGCACATCCTCCAGTCATGAAAGAATGCAACAGACATCTTGTGGAGGGTTAAGCCTTTGGAGACTCTTGTGAGGCAATTATTCTTCTGGGAATTGAAGACGTTTTCTCTAGAAATTGAAATTGAAAGTTTTTCTGTTAAATTGAGATTAAAGTTTTTTTCTCTTAAGATTGAAAATAATTAATTTTCTCTTACTTCTGTAGATGGTATTAACTTAGGTAAAAAAACAATATGATCTGATTTCAACAGACTTTGAGATTTCAGTTCCATATTGGGGTTTCAAAACTTGAAAAGCCGGCTGTCATTATGTAATGGATGGAGGCGAATTGTAAACCATGATTGTTTTCTTGCTTTCAAAGAAAGAACTGGTGGGTAAGGGTTTGGGTATATGGATCCAGGGTTGGCGGCGGTTCTCTTACAGTCAAAGAACTGGTTTTGGCCCGGAACCTGTGGTTTCTAAAAAGAATCAAAGAACCAGTCAAAGACCATGCCCTGAACCACCGGTTCTTTGCCGGTTATTTCATGAAGCATGTGGGGTCTTTGAAAAATTTGCCAAATCCTGAAATCTGGAGGGTATTAGAGATATCCGTGAAGTCAGGAAAAGACAAGGTGAGTAGCCCGAGTTTGGTCCCTAAACCCTAAACCCTAAAACACAGGGTGAGATTAAAAAAAAGTTGCAAAAAAGTACAGTAGCATTCAGAAATGGGGGGGGGGTGAGACTCAGAAAACCATGGTTTCCTGAGTTTCACCCTGTGTTTCTTGTTTCCTGAGCGCCTCCACTGCTGCTACATAGATTTTCACTGCTCCTACCTGTACAGCTACTATAATTCCTCTCGAACCTTGTGCAGTAAATGCTAAGATTCAGCATTTCGCGCTGAGTTTCAGCATTTCATACCCAGATTTCCTTACTTTATGGATACCACTAAAAGAGGGGTTAGGGGGTGAAAGACAGGGTGACTTTACTACGGATTGCTTTATTATATTCTGAAAATGTTCTAAAACCTGGAATTGAAGGTTCTTGGATTCTGAAGATTTAAAAAAAAACCCAGATCCAGATGCTACAACAATATCAAAGAATTGCCCAACACTTGGGGGAAAACCCGCACTTTGTAGTTCCAAAATTTTGAAGTATCAGTTAGAAGCTAATAATTGTAATAGGATGATGGTTAATCTAGTTTGCAAAATTTTCCTTATGTTCGTTTATGATCAACTAGTTCTATCCTACTGACAACAAGGTGGTTGGGGTTTGGGGGAAAACTGGATGGAAAGGGTTGTAAGGATGACAACCATCCAGTCCAACCCAACCATCTATCAAATAGGTACACTGATAGGTTATGTTCAACTCAAATTCACACATGGGGGGAACAAAGGTTGGGCAATGACTTTACTCCAATTGATACAATGGTTGGAAAGTGAACATTTCCGGAAAGAAGAAAAGGGTGAAATCTAGGAGGAGTGTCATCCTTGTAATGTGAAAACCTGCCCTAATTTTTGTAGTGTAAGAACTCAAAGATGATTTTCTAGGGTCTAATAAGATGGAAGAAAACTTCCATGGTGGAAGTGTACGTCCTCTGAAAATTAGGGTAGGCTTTTATGCTGGAAAAGGGTAAGGCCCTTGGCCCTTCCTTTGTTTTACAGTGCCTGTCACTTGGACTACTACCCTCATGCCTAGGGTAGTAGTCCAAAACAAGGAAGGGCTAAGGGCCCTACCCTTCTCCTATGCATAGTGTGCTCCTGAAGAGAAGGCGTGAAATCACTCATTCCAACTTAGTTGGCACACTAAGAGTTTTCTTCCACCATTTTCCCATAAGCACTGACTTTTATCATCTGAATTCATTCGATCAAAGAATGTATTAAGGAAATAGAAAATACCAGTACTCAAAAAATTAAAAGCCTCTAAAAATGATAATGAAAACTAAACCAACCCAACTTATGTTAACATTGGCATGAGCTTGGCTGATCCACACATGATCAAAGGAAGGAAAGAAGAAAAGAAAAGAAGGAAGGCTATGTGCAAAACCTCCTATACAATCTCATTGAATTGAAGGAAGCAAGGAAGGGAAGGCTATGTAACAAATCTCCTATCATGACCTATCCCCAGGCACAGTGTGGTTCTTGTGTGAGTTTAGTACCACAAAGCATGGGGCTCACAATTTCATCATGCCACGGATGATAATTCCCCTTTCTTTTTTAATAAAAGAAAATAAAATCACCCCACCTGATGGTCCACAAACCTTTGCACCAAGAAATGCAAGAGTGATAATATTTTCCATACTTTTTACTATGGTAACAACCTTGTGGGTGGGCATTCCCATTTTGTGGAATGTTGGTTAGTTTGCAAGGTGTACCTAAAGCCCTACTAAAAGGGCCATCACCTTACACTCACACCTTAGCACCTTGGCAGCTTCAGCACTAGTTATATTATTTTCAAAAAAATTCAAAAAATTCTTTTTTTCAAAGGAATAAAATGTTGTGAAGGGCAAAAAATTGAATCTTCAAGAATATTCTCATTGTGGAAATGAAATTGTTAAAATTAATGAATCATGTGTCAAAGTTGCCAAGGTACTATGGTGCATTAATGGCACAAGTGAATTTAGTAGAAAGAGAAAAAGAAAATAAGTGAGGGTACCATAGTACTTTGGCAGTTCTGACACTAATTATATTATTTGTATAAATGTTGAAAATTTCCAGGAAAAAAAAAACCCATTTAAAACAACAAAATTTTGTGAAAGACAAATCAAGAATCTTTTGAAATGTTCAAGAACATTTTAATTTTTCAACATGGAATCTTCAAAATTAATTATTCAACACACATGTGTTGAAGCTGGCTGGACTATGGTCTCAGCAATCAGTACAGCATCCAGGCAGAGAGAAAGGTAAGGTATTGGGAGCAAGATGTATTAAGTTATTATTTGAATTTTTCCTTCAAAGAAGCAAGCAGAGTGTGTAACAGTGTGTGTGTGTGTGTGTGTGGGTGGAGAGGGAGTTTGAAGGAGTTGCAAGGATCATGAGTAGCATTGATGCAAATATGGTATTGCAGAGAACAAAAAGAACGTGGTCGCGTAATACTTTCTAGTACCCACTAGTGTCTAGTTGTGGCTCCAGTTCTGTTGGCTTTGTGGGTTGTTGATTATGCCATCGTGGGTGGAAAGTGGATGAGAGAATAAATCTGACAAATGTGTTATGAGGGAGAGAGAGAGAAAGAGAGAGAATGTGTCTTATAGAGAGCTCTCAAGCCAGCCCCGACAAATTGAAATAAACCCATCATTTATTTACAACTTCTTTGTAACAAGCTAGACAATATAACTATCTAACTTATTTGTCTATCTTTCCAAGGCTTAGATTTCAGCTTCAAGCATGTCGGATTTGAGCTTCTATGAAAACCCATATGCTAGAACAAAGCTCTTCTCTTCACATCACACTGGAGGAGTGTAGTGTATGATTGACTACAAATTAGAATCTTGTTGCAAATGGGACATTTCACAATCTTGGAATAAGTTTAAAATGAGAGGATCTTTTTCCTCTCACCCATACATTTCAAAGAATGGGAAAAACAAGGGGGGAAAATGAACTGATCTTCCCCCCTCCTCTTGGAACATAAATTTCCCAATGTAAAAAAGTGGGAAAATAAGAAACTGATCTTCTCATTCCACATTAGAAGTTCTGTACTTAAAAGTACTTACATAATAGTACTACCTAATGAGTTTAGGTCTTCTGACATAATTAGTTATTTGCAATAGTTGATGATCATCCAAAGGTGGGTACAAATGTGAAGTGATATTTTGCCTCTCAAAATAAGCCAAGATCATTCTTCTTTGGGAAAATTTTGGTTGTTTTATTTTTCTAGTGTAAATTGGACAAATTTTACTATTTATTGGGGGAAAAATTAGCCAAGTTTTTGACATCACACATTTTTTTTTAATGAAAAGAAAGGTGGCCAAGACCTCTGCATCTCAAGCATCCAAGGTAAGGTGAAAATCAAGCTCCAAAAGTCACCAGTTACTCTGAAAACTCGTCTCCTTCAAGCAATAACTGGTTATTATATAACTGATTATCTTCTTCACTCTGAAACCCACCAGTAATGGACTGGGTTACCCGACATAACCATCCATCATGAGAATTGAGATGGCCTCTTTTCATCCATGTGGAGAGCAATTATGGAAGGTTCATCCAAGGAGTAAAGGGTTACAGAATCATGGGCCAAATGAAAGCCCAGCTTGTTATCTTGTGCTTACTAGTAGGTCACTAATGAAACAAAGGTTGAAGATTATGGGTTGTAACTTGCAACCGGACAACTAATCAGAGTGTGGAGATTCTGACCGGAATGGGTTATGTTGAAAATGGAAGCCTTCACAAATTAGGTCATATGATACAATGGGGAATTAGGCCTTTTCAAGGGCTGCTTCAACACATGCCTGTCAAATAATTAGTTAAATTTGAAGATTTCATTTCCAAAAATAATAATTTTCATATAGATTCTCTATTTTCTTTTTTACAAAAAAAAATTCTTTGAAAATTAACTTTGTTGAAAATTTCAACATTTTTGTAAATAATTTAATTGGTGTCAAAGGTGCCAGCTTCCAAGGTACTACTAGTAGGGCATACAAATAGAAAAAAATACAAATGAAGGGGTTGGGAAATTTGGAATCTAGAAAGAAAATGGAAAAAAAGGGCATTGATGAAGGTAATAAAAGGAATTCTCCAAGCTTTAAAGGGTACCATAACTGGGCTGCTGCAATCAATGCTCCTTGTGGGCGCCGTTTTGTCAGGTACAGACTTTGAGATCTTTCTACACTTAAGTTACAAAGAGAGGGAGAGGGAGAGAGAGTCAGTTCAACGTCCTCATCATCACCCTCTTGCTATTTAGCTACCTACCATGTTCATGGGATCCACTAGGCTCTTTGCTCATCATGGTTGCTAGCTTAATCTATACCAGTGTTTGTATGGTTATTTGAATTTATAAAGAACCACTGGCTCCAGTTTTAAAATTGGAGAATTGTTGGGTTTGGAAAAAATCACGGATCGGACAATGGCAGGTCCTGGTTACTTCAAAAGCCTTAAAGAACCAGCCATTTTCATGAAAGAATCGACCATGAATTGGTAGTTTTTATGGTCACGGTTATTTGATTTGTGTTTCAAAAAATCTGCAAATTGTGATTATTTACGAGAACTGGGTCTTTGATTTTTTTGAGAATCATGGTTATGAATCCTAAGAACTGTCCTTGTAACCGCGGCAAGTCTGTTCCTGTTTCTAGTATGTGCCCATCAATGAACTATATACCATGTGAAAAGAAGAAGGTCAATAGTGTTCAAATACCTTCTTCATTCCAGAATATCTAGTGTGTGAGAGATATATGGGAATGATCCCGTTTGCATTAATGACTATTCACCCAAATAATGTTTCTGTTATTTCAAGGGTCTTTATGCATTCTCAAGTGTAATGTGTGAAGTAATGTTTGTAGTATTCTCATGGGTCTCAGGTTCTCTTGAGTGTAATGCATGTGGAGAAAAGCTTGTGATCAATCAAGACAACAACAAGCCTTCTCAAGTGCAATACATGTTGAGAACCTTGTGATTGGTCAAGGGTACAGGCCTTCTTCTCAAGTGTAATGCATGTTCAGAGTGCTGGGATCTGCCAGCGGGAACAGGCCATGTCCAACATAATGTATAATGCACATTTTGCTTGATTTTGGAAAGGATGAATCTTTTGTGGAAAGAGGTATCTCGATGTGAAATGTAAGCCTCTTCTATTGCAAGAGGTTTTTAAAAATAACCATGGCAAAAACCCAAAAAATATGTTATGTATGGGCCTTTCCATATGTATCACAATTTGTCCATGAAAACTCAACATAAGTTTTTAGTATCCAATTATAAGATGATGTCACGATTAATGTCAGTTGAACTATATTAACTGTTATTGATTTTGCTACTAGAATCTAAACTACCTACCAATTTTGGGTGTTGGTATCAAGCAAAGTATCTTTGATGGTCAACAATTATTTTTTTCTTTTTTATTAGTACCTCAGACTAGTAGTGGCCTTTGGAAGGTTGAAGAGTATTATTCTTAACGCCCTTTTGCATTGCAAAACTTGATACCTGCTCACCTAACATTGTTGGTGTGAAGGTTTACTATTATTATTTTTGGATATATTATTAATTGGGAAAGGATTTGTCATCTACCCACAACATGAACTCCACAAACTACCTATTGAATTGTTTCCAAGGACATGTGCAAAAACATTTGTGACTTTTAAATACACAAAACGCATTCGTGCAATTTTAATAGTTATTAGATTTTCCTATTTCAAAGAAAGTGCATGGTATAAACATTTGAGTGATGAAAGAGATGGTATTTACAAAGGTTTCTTTTCCCTAAAATCAATTATAAAAAAAAATCACTTTGAAGTCTACGTTCATTTATGTTTACTCAAATAATCTAAATGCTCCAAAAATATTGAAATAAATATTCAAAACATATTTTAAAAATAAGCATGTTTAGTATTGGACGGTTAACACTTATGTAAGCTAGCTTGCAAAATGTTTGTGGGTTCAATGTATCGAATACTACCAGTGTTCTGTGGATATCTCTTTTACAAAAGTTCAGTTGAAGCCAGTTCTTTAAAAAATTAAAATTTT
>Ga0209208_10001198_pt1 | contig 36248 bp, 22 predicted proteins | sample S1TSphfallax_3_FD_187694 | JGI IMG/M metagenome (GOLD analysis project Ga0209208, IMG submission 187694) | Host-associated microbial communities from peat moss isolated from Minnesota, USA - S1T2_Fd - Sphagnum fallax MG (SPAdes) (version 2) | ecosystem: Host-associated > Plants > Peat moss >...
AACATTTAAATTTTTAATACATTTGTAGCTAAAATAATAACTTCATATTAAACCTTTGGAAATAAATTTCATAAATCAAAAAATATATATTACAACATTGAATGACAAGGAATAAATGCAAGGAATATAACTTAACATAAAAAATTAAAAATTGATGTAATTTTTTTTTTTTGGGACAAATTTTGATTATTTTAGATATGTAAAATAAAGATTTGAGATTGATAATAACAATAATAAATTTGTCGTATAAAAAAATTCTAAACATAGATATTTTAGACCTTAATATAATAAATTTAAATTATATGTATACTTTTGGGATGAAATTTTATCATTTGAGACATGTATAATAAAAATATGAAATTGATAAAAATAATAATTTTTGTCATTTAAAAATTATTTTACATTCCAAATCTAGGAATTTGTAGAATTATAATGTAAATATATCACAATTTTCAGTAATTAAATAATTCAAATTTCAAAATACATATAGTAGAAAATTCAAATTGATGGAAAGAAAAAAAATTATGTGTGTGAAACTTAATATGCATCATCATTATACATCTTCAAATATGTTAAAATATGATCAATAAATTGTTGGAAAAATAATAATTTTATAATCCTCTTTATTGAATTGTTTGAACATAATTTTTCAATTTGTATTTGGAATTTGCATTATACAATTTATGGCATCATCATTTTTGATATAACACAAGTTATTTTTTAGGGTTTACATATATTTTTCAAATTGTAGCACCTAGATTTGAACTTTGAACATAAAATCAATAAAAATAAAAACATAAACATCAAAATAAAATATGACAAAATCAATTAATAAAACATCATAATGTCTATATATATTCAAATTAAATATGAATTATAATGTTTTTTATTGAATTGCCTCAACACAAATTGTATTTGGAAAATTGATCGTATAATTTATGGCATCATCATTTTCAATATACACAAAATTTTATTTATGGTTTACATATATTTTCAAATTGTTGCACATGTGTTTGAACTTTGAAAATAAAATCAATATAAATATAAATATAAATATAAACATCAAAATAAAAAATGACAAAATCAAATTGAATGTGCAAGTTTGAATTATAACATTTTTTATTGAATTCCATGAACACAAATTTCCTATATGTAATTAGAATTTGCATTGTACAATTTATGGCATCATCATCATTAATATAAAACAAATTATTCTTAGGGTCTACATATATTTTCAAATTGTTGGACATGTGTTTGATCTTTGAACATAAAATCAATCAAAATAAAAATATCTGCATCATAATAGATAATGACAAAATCGATTGATAAATATACATATCTTCAAATTAAATGTGCAAGTTTGAAAATACTAGAATGTAATATTGAAACTAATATGCACTATGTGCAATTCACATGATTGGTATCACCAATCTCCTTTCAACTTGATGTGCAAATTGGGTGCATTTTTTATGGTTTCAAATCCCAAGTTGAGTTCTATTCTTTTGGCATTTTAAAATATATATCTATGCATTTATACCAAATACATGTACTATCATATTTTTTATATAAATATGCACAAATATTATAAGTCATTTTTTAAGGTTAAGTCCATGACTTCAATATTCAAAAAATCTAATATAAATTACATCAAAGTATAAATTACATATCTATAATTGGGTATATAATCCTTTTTTATGTTATATAAGCAAAACCTTTGACTACTTGTTTTAACACAATGTCCTTTCTCTTACTTGGTGTGGGCCTATAGCCTATCGGAAACAACTTGAAATCAAGCAAGAAATGAAACATTCGAGGTTCATGAAATGGAACAATTGCATTAACTAACTAAAAGATTACAAAGGTTATATGCTTCAAATGCTACAATGCAAACTATGACTTGTAATAACTACTAAGCTTGAAGGTTCTATGTGCATTCAAAAACATTCTACTATATACTATATCCTAACCCCGAAGTAACTGCCACTTAACCTTAACCTAGCTGCTGCCTAGCCCTAGCCGCCACCAAACCCTAACCCTAGCCGACACCAAACCCTAACCCTAGCCGCCACTAAACCCTAACCCTAGCTGCCGCCAAACCTTAAGTAATTTTCACTTTTAAACCCTAGCCACCACTATTCAACCTAACCTAATTACTACGAGGATGATAATACTATTCATCCTTTTGATGAATGTTTAACACATTCATCACCATTGGGAATTAAAAACGAATAATATTTCTAACAAAGCCTTTGTGAAGATGTCAGCAACTTGATCTTTAGTACTAACATGAATAAGGTCAATTTCTTTTGCTAGAATTTTTTCTCTAATAAAGTGGTAGTGCACCTCAATGTGTTTTGTCCTAACATGATAAACTGAGTTGTTAGCAAGTAGTATGCTACTGATGTTATCATAATAAATGACAACAGGAGCATCCATTGAATGTAACAAATCTGAAAGTAGTTTCAGTAACCAAACTATTTCACATGCAACAATTGTTGCGCTTCTATATTTTGCCTTTGTGCTTGATAATGCAACTATTGGTTGTTTTTAACTGTTCCAACTAACAACACCACTTCCAAAAGAAAATATGAAACCACTGGTTGATCTTCTATTTAAAACATTACTAGCCCAATCAACATCCGTGTATCCATGTACTTGTAATTGGCTTTTGGCTTCATAAAAAATTCCACACTGCAAAGTATGTTTTATGTACCTCAGTATGCGCCTGATTGCATCCAAATGTGGCTTTCGTGGTATTTGCATGAATTGACTCACCACTCCAACTGCATAACTCAAATCTAGCCTTGTGATGGTCATGTAAATCAAACTCCCCACTATGCGTATGTACATAGTGGTATCCTCCACAAGGTAACCTTCATCTGCACTTAGCTTCACATTTTGCTCCAATGGAATTGAAATGGGTTTGCAACTCGTCATCCCGTATTTAGACAATTTGTTCAAGGCATATTGCCTTTGTAGTAACCATATCCTTTTCGGGGATTGGACTAAGTCAATGTTGAGGAAATAACGCAACTCTCCCAAATCCTTCATCTCAAACTTTTGCTTCAAAAACTTTTTCAAATTAAAGATGTCTATATCATTATCTCTTGTGATAACCAAGTCATCAACATAGATGACTATGACAACAATCCCATGATCTGTCTTTTTCACATATAGTGAAAAATTTGCATTAGATGTTTGAAATCCACTTGTGACAAGATACTGAATTATCTTGTCTAACCAAACTCTAGGTGCTTGCTTCAAGCCATACAAAGTTTTTTTCAACCTACAAACCAAATTAGGACGTGTTTGGTTCACATAACATGGTGGTTGTTCCATGTACACTTCTTCTTGTAAATCTCCATGAAGAAAAACATTTTTTACATCCATTTGATGTAATGACCATCCTTTTGTTGCTGCCATAGCAATGATTGCTTTTATAATTGTCATTTTGGCAACTGGATTATAGGTCTCCTCATAGTCTATGCCATAAGTTTGGGCATAACCTTTGGCCACCAATCTTGCTTTATATATGTTCATAAATCCATTTTCATTGTGCTTGATTTTGTACACCCATTTGCACCCAATTGATGTCTTGTCCTTTGGTAAAGCTACCAATTCCCAAGTAACATTAGCATCCATCGCCGCCATTTCTTCATCCATGGCATTATCCCATTTAGGGTTTCCAACCGCTTATTGAAAACAAGTGGGTTCAACCTCTTGTATGACTTTCACCATGTATGCATAATGATGAGCTACAAAGCCATCATATGTGAGTCTTTGTACAGGGTATTTGACTCGTGTGGATCTTCGTACTCCATTATTGTTGTCGGGAGTTTTCAAAGCTTTCTTGGCCATTTGAGCTCTGGGAGTAGTAACTAAAAGGATTTTTGATTCTTCACCCATGCTCTTTTTGGAATCACTTCATTCATCTACATGAGGATTTCTAGATGATGTTTGAGAACTACCATCCACAATGTTTGAAGATCTTAATCTTCCTTTCCATGGAGTGCTACTGGACCCACTAATTGGGGACTCTTGTGGTCCACTAATTAATTGTGATTCTTGTTCCACATTTTATGGAACATCATCATTTCTAGCTTCTCCATCTTTTACTATCTTCAGTGATGGGTACTAGCTAACCATCTCATCAAACACAACATCTTTACTCACTTTTAACTTTTGAGTGAAAGGGTTGAAGCATCTATATCCTTTTTGTTTTAAGGAATATCCAATGAAACACTTTTCAGCTTTTGGATCTAGTTTTGATTTTTTTTCATTAGGATGTGCACATATGCAATGCAACTAAACATTCTGAGGTGTGAGACATCTAGTTTCTTACCTGTGAATTTTTCTTCAGGTGTCATGCCATGAATTGCTTGCTAATGTGGGTGTTTGATTCATGATATAAACTCCAGTTGCTATCGCTTCAGCCCAAAAGTAATTTGGCAAATTCTTCTCATTCAACATGGCATGTGCTATTTCTACAATGTGCTTGTTTTTCCTTTCAACAATTCCATTATGCTATGGGGAGTAACTACATGAGTATTTTCTTTGAATTCCATGTTCCTTCAAGTATTCAGTCAATTCATTTGAAAAATACTTTCCCCTTCCATCGAACCTTAGGCACTTGATGCTCACACCCTTTTCCTTCTCCACCATTGTTTTGAAATTAAAAAAATGTTGAAACACTTCACCTTTGTGTTTCATGAAATAGACCCACACCTTCCTTATGTGGTCATCAATGAAACTCACGTAGTATGTGCATCCTCCAATGGATTCTATCTTCATGGTCAACACATCTAAGTGGATCATTTCCAAAGGTTTGGAACTTACATGAGTTATTTGAACTAGGAATGGATGTTTAGCTTGTTTCCGTGTCAACCTCAAAATGAGGTTTTAGCACCTCTACCTCTACCTTTATTAGAATTTGAGAAGAAAACACTTTCTTGTGATCCTCCATTGGATGAGGTACCAACAATTCTCATCTCTTCACTTATAAGTAGGGTTATTAAGTCTTGGAAATTGAGAAATGTTTCCCGAACTGCAATTGAAGTACGAAACTGGCTATAATCTTTTCCAAGTCCATTCAAGGTCACAGCCACTAAATCTTCATCATTTACATGGGCTCCTATAGATGCAAAAGCATATGTAAGGTTTTTCACCTTTGTAGAATAGTCGTCGATGTTCATCTTGTTTTTCTATAAATTATGCAACTCTTGTTTGAACTGCATTTTGTGGGCTTAAGTATTGGTGTTATACATCTTCACCAATGTATCCCAAGCTTGCTTGGGTGATTTTGCATGTTAAATATGCATAATCATGGAATTAGACACATTCACAGAAAGCCAATACAAGACTTTCCTTGCTTTTTCATGCCAAGATTTATTGGCTTGAATTTATTGTTGTGTGGGGTCTTTTGGGAGAGGAGGTTTTGTTTCATCACCAGTTACGAACTCCCAATATCCTTTCCCCATCAAGAAATTCATAATCCTAAATTTTCACACTTGGAAATTGTTTTTATCTAAGATCTCAATTGCAATTTGAGCAAGACCGTCCGCCATCTCTCAAGGTAACACTCAATGTTTTCTTGGGCTTCTAGGATTAGGATTAGGGTTAAGGTTAGGGTTAGGGTTGAACAAGATGGACCTTGCATATGTATCTATGTCTCGAATATTATATGAAATTTTATACTATACATAGCTTTTACGTATATGTATGTATATTGTATAATATTTTGTATGGTATTAAGTACGTGATTACATACCAAACTTTCATATGGTCTTGATAATTTATTTGCGCTTCCCAATCTTCAAATTCCTTTCAAGTCTCCCAAGTTGTATTTGCTCCACTTCAAAAATTTGTTTTGATGTCTTCTCAATGTAAACTTCTGTCATAACAACTTTGCAAAGCTACACCGCTCACATGTGACCTTGAATCCTTTTGAAATTTTTTAAAAACATGTAAAGCTATGTCTACTACCGTCTCTCAAAAATTTAGCTCATTTGACTTCATAAAATGAGAGATCTTGCTACTTCCTTGAAGTCACTTCAAATTGGGACTTGAACACAAAATGACTTACAACGCGCTCTCAGCAACTTCAAACTCCTTGAGATATTGGGAAACGCATAAGATATATGTCTTCTATATATCTTTAAAATTTCAGCTCTATTAATGATGACCACAAAAAGTTATCACTTCCAAAAGAAACTGACTTCAAAATTGAGGTTGAAACTTTAGATATTTGAATCTCTATCAATACATATTCAAATGACTTGACATTTTTCTCACATATATAGTCTTTTATGATCTATAACATCCCAAAGTTTCATATCCAAAAAAACTCAAAGAAAGGAGATATGACCAAAAACTAGATCTGATACAAAATCTTCAAAAATTCATAACTCTCACAAAACACATCCATTTCTTTTGAAAATTTGAGAATAGAAGCGTTTTATAGTCTTCTATAATTTTTCTCAGTTTCACTCCAAGATCTTTTCACAGTAGATCTAGATCTAGATTTAAAGATCTGACTTCCACAACCCTTGATATGTGGATCTCCTCTCACCTCTTTTATTTTCTTTTCTTTCTCTTCAGTTTTTTCCTTTCCCCGTTTTTCTTTTGCACTTGAAAAACTCCTATGATATTACTAGAGACATTCAAGCTTTAGTTCTAGAGACTTTAGATCTTTTTCAACTTTCTAATCAAACAACTTAAGCTTTAATACCATGACAACAAATAGGAGATCTATTCAAGTGCAAAATAGAACTTTATTGAAAGGAAACTATAAAACGATGCTCACAACACAAAACATAACATCAAGAACTCCTCAAGGTTCTTGTCACATGAAATACACAAACTTGTGTAATGAAGAAAAGAGAAACAAACCATCAACACCAAAGTATTTAACTACAAGACCAAACCACAAATAACCAAACTAATATAAGTAAAAAAAGTAATTCAACCTTGTGAAAGTAACCTAATTATTTTCCTACTCCAATAATTAATGAAACCTAACTAGTTGAGCTTGAATTCTCAACATAATGATATACTTATAATTTTTTTAGGATGTAGTCCTAATACATCCTTATTCAATCTTCATTTCTATTAGGCTCTTAAATAAAACCGAAATCAAATTTATAAACTAGCATTTCCACCTAGGTAGCTTCAAGTGAATTACAACTTAATAAACAACTTAGAGGGGATAAATCATAACTACAAAAAATCCAAAATGTGACGAATGTGCAAGTTAGGTATTTGCATCGATGTTGCATGGAAAGGGAACCAATTGGGCCTCATAGCCAACGATAATGGGCCATCATCGGGAACCCAAGTTCGACAATGAAAACGAACATCATAATCTTCACATTGACATTCTTCAAACCTTTTTAGTGCGACTCCATGGGTAGGAATAAATTTTAAGTAGATTGTTAAGACATGTGGGTTAGGAAATAATCAACAATCCCATGCCGAACGATCAACTTGAGTGCACACCACTCTTCTGGACGGTTTTTCTTCATGTGATTATTGGGAAACATTCATGGTAAACAATGTTTCTTTAAACTCTTCTTCTTTTATTGGCATAATTGAAAGATTTGAAGGTGTAGTAGCATCATCCACCATGATTGAATCTTCATTTGCATCAATCAAAACCCAAAGGATAGATGGAACAATTTGGTATTTACATTCAAACGGGGTCAATGCCTTTATTTAAGAAATTAGGGCATGCATATGTGTGGCAATGACGGCAAAACTTCATGAAAACTCGAATACCCTAATTCCAATGGATTTGTGAAATCTTAATTTCGATGATGGAGCTAAAAGTACATGGGAATTCTTACAAGGGAAATTTTAATTCCAATTTACTATGTATTACATAATTAATTAATACACGATAAGGAATAACTAAGGGATATGAAAAGAATAAATGGTACATAAAAATATTACTATTACCATTGAATTGATTTAATCAAATGGGAAATCAAGGATGTTTACTTATTATTAACTAATTACTTTAAATAATTAGGATGAAGAAGTAGGATGTTAAAAAAAAATGAACATAATTGACAATGATCAAGTTCAAGAACCCCATCAAGATGTCCACGATAGGGAAAATGATGAGTCTTTCAACTCCATTGGTCATGAGGATTTTCATCCTATTTGATTAGAGGATGGAACTTTCTTAGTGTTTCATTGGGCATAAAAATTATCACCTTAAATTCCATTGAAGGACAATTCATGAAGGATGAAAAGGCCATTGATTGGAGGGAAGGATTTTCACAACTTCCATTGGATAAGGAGAATAAGCTCAAGGAGGGGTCATGGCAAACTTGAGTGAGAGGAGTTTTTTTTATTTTGTGTTTTTTTGGAAAAGGAGGAGAATGAGTGTGTGAGAAGATAATTAATTGTATGTGAAGAATTGTTATTCATGGAAGCAAATGTGTGTAAACAAAAGAACATGGAAGGAAGTTGTGTGTAACAAGTAGTTATAGTGGAGTTCATAAAATGATTTCTATGAACAAGCCTCTGGATTCTTTATGAAAATAGTTGTTCCTCTTAGATCCACCATTGGATTTGTCTCAAACTTCAAAAAAAATATTTTAAGAAATGTAAAATGTTTTTTTAAAATTTTAGCATCATTAGGGCTACTGCAAGGGAACTACACTTGCTAAAAATAAAGGGGGTTAAAGTTGTCTTTTCTTTCAAATATGGTCAAAAAATTTAAAAAATATATATATATATATAGTTTTGAGGCATAAATTTTTTATTTTAGAAATAAAAACTTATGAGATTTTGTAGCATTGTTTTTTAAAATATTAGCTTTCCAACAACCTTATGCATGTTTAATTAGGAGATTGCATGAAGATATTATGAGGAATGGAACAAAGAGGGGTCAACTATCAAACATGAACATTAATTAAACATCAACACAATGTTTTTTCACACTTTATCATGGTGAGTTTTGATTCTTCAAAATGTTTTAGTATCCTCCAAGTGGACACAATGCATTATATTTTTTAATGAATTTCATTACATTCTATTGAAACACCTTAACTTGTTAGAATATAACTACATAATAATTTCACCCCCAAATGAATTTTGTGAGTGCATATTTTCATGTGGAAGGGTGTGCAAGAATTCCCCACACAACCCCTATATAATACCGGCAACATTTGATTGTAACACATTGAACATCAACTTCTTCTAAAGAGGAAGTGTTTTGTATTCATAACATAATGCCTTGTGTTGTTCTTGAAACTCTAATGTAATCAATTGTTTTGTGTACGTCAACTAAATTTGACGAAAAAAACAAATTCATTCTTGGTGAGTCATCTTCACAGAGGATTTCCATAATTGTAAATGATACAAACAACATTCCAATTAGCCTACACACTATTCACCATGAAACCTTTGGAGTTGGGGTTAACAATTCCAAACTTGAGCCTCACTTAGTTGAATTTTGTCCACATGACACATTGCACTTCTTTGGATTCAGATTGCATGTCACAAATTGCAATGGTGTTAGAAGGACCATTACTGCCTCTAATTGGGGATGGTCTTGTGATCCATTTACCAATAAATTTTTTTTTGGTAAAAATTATTTAAAGCAGTTTTGGGTTGTGCTTCCTTTCCGAAGACATGTCATCATCATCTAAAGGGTTTTTGATGTCTATAATTTCTAAAACTCTCAAAATTAGCTTAGGTGTTAAAACATTGTTAGTTATTGGTTTGACCATTTGAGGCCAAATAGGAATAGTTCCAATGCTCGAATAAGCTGTTCCAAAAACCAAATGGTATGATCCATAAGAAGGAAACATAAAATTTAGAAATCCTATTGGATTTTGATCAATGACATTTCTAGTAGTCCTGATAGAAATTAGGGGAAGTACTGGATCCTTATAAGGTGATTTTAGTATTACAAAACTAAAGAAATCCGCGATTTTAGTAATTGCTTTACAATCCAATTGGTTAATGATGCATGTGAGTATGATGATGTTCATCTATGCAACGAAAATTTCTTGCAAATATGCAAAGAATTTCCAAAACTTTTCTGAAATTAGAGGAAATTTCTAGAAGATAAAAGCCCATAATCCCAATGACAAAACTACATGGCCTTCTTGACTTCATTTTTTGGAAAATTATTAGATGAAATTTTATAGATAGATTGTGAACATGCATTGGTGTTGTGAAAAAAATGTATATTCAACAAAAAAAATCAATAAATATTAGCTAATACCTTATTATCTTGGTAAGGGTAGTTTTCTAACACATGACCAAAACCTTAACAAAAATTACAAGTTGGAACCAAATGTCACCATAATTTCTTGCTTGAATTCCTCCTCATTTGAAATATTCATCCATGAAGATTGTGCACTTCATCCATCTTCAGAAAAATCCTTTTGTTGAGGCCAACATAATTCCTCTAAGCACCTTCCAAGTCAAAAAATTTCACTATTTTTGGCATGGGGATTGGGCATAATAGTCTCACAATACAAAGAAGTTTGGTTTTCAGTATGGTTCCAAATTGGTTCCCGTGAAGTTTTTGGTTCAATTTTAACGTGTTGCAATTCCAGTTGCTTATTTTTCGTAGGTCTCCAATTTTATGGTTTTGTTCTTTCAATAACATCTTCTTCATTGTTGTGAAAGGTTACAACTTCCTTAACATCATTCTTTGGCAATTCAACTCCCTTTAGGCTTTTCAAATGCACTATTTTGGCACTTTTGTGGAAAACTTACTCCATTTCTCTAGAGAAATTACAACTTTGTTATTTCTATTGTCAAGAATTTGATATCAGTTTGAATCCAAAGAAATGTGTTTTTATAATACTTTCTAGATTAATCCTTGAAACTAATATATCATGAGAAGGTAACTCACCTAATCCCAAAAAGTTTTAGGTGATTTTCAATATGTTGATACCAACTACTTGATCACATATACAAGTATTTAATGGAATGGCATAGTTTTATCAATATTTTATCTAGAATTTAACCTTTATTGTGAAACCTACATACCAAGCCTATGCAACAATCTAAACATTTTATTTGGATTGACGAGTGTTAGTCAAAATGGAAACAAATTAAAAATTGTTGCATAAAAGCACAGATCCCCAGATTGCGACTTGGAGTTCCATGTTCATAAATGTTTCACAGTTAGCAATAAAAGCAATGTTAGCTCAAAAGCAAACTGAAAAGTTTGACTAGCTGATTGCCTGCACATCATGATTATTGAGACACATTGAAAGAAACTACATTACCACAAAGTGAAAAGCTTTAGCAATGGCTTACATGCTACATAAATTTCATCATTATTTGTTAGGTAACATATTTGTGTTTTTTGTCAATGATATGGCTTTAATGTAAAGTTCCCATATGAATATATTGTTATCCAATTTGGCCAACTATTGTTATTGATCAAGGTGCAAATTTCATTAATGATGTTATTCAATATTCAATTGATCATTTCTTAGTGTATCATACTAATTCCACTATTTACGACCTTTGACATAATTGCTAGGCTGACTTAACCAATTATGTGATCAGTACATTGCACGTGTGTTGCGTGTGATGATTCAGCATTTGCAAATTGTTCCAGGTCTAGCAACTCGTAAAGTTGTTTGACACCAATTGAGCTTTCTGATTTGGAGGACAGCATTCTTGTACCCTGTAAAGGTGCCAAGACAATTATAGAAATGTCATAAACTTTTACGCACAAGGAGAAGCAATTCAACAACTTACAGAAGTGCCAAGCACCTCCACACTTTCAATTGTTCTGATTTAGCATCCTCAACCAAAACAGATGGTGTCAAAACAAAGAAAGGAACCAATTGTTTCTTCACCAATGAACCTGCCACATCACAAATGCACTGATGGAATCAATGCCAAGGAGATATGGAGCGGATTATTACAGGACTGATTGAATTCTAATGGGCACAGCAGGCAAGATGTGAAGGTTGTTTCCAAATTCAGTGGACAGATGACACAACTTCTTGATATATCTCTATAACATTGCAAAAACCCTTCTTGATTGTTGGGCTCAAAAGGAGGCACATCAGCATCACCATGTACAGCCATTGTAACAGCAAGAACAAGTGGGATTTCAGAACAGGCCTACAAGATCTTTCTCAACATCAGTAGTCAGATGGACTCTAGGGCAATTCTAGTTAGCATCCCTTCCCACAAATTCCAGTATAAGGGTTCTCACTTGAATTTGACACAGGTGAAAACTTAGTTGAATCCAGTGCTCTGCATCCTCCACTTGATCACCTTATGGAAAAGTACCACATGAAGTTACAGGAAATTCTTCCTCCCCCTCATATCTACATAGGTGGCCTGCTTCCTCCACAGAACTGTTGAACAAGATAATTGTAATCTTCACTGCTATGCCTACACCTCCATTGCTTTTAGCAATCAATCACCATGATGGTCCTACTGCAAGTTCAGTTAAGACAATCTGTTCTAAGCTCCACATAATCCATTTGACTTCTTTCCTGGACCATCAAGACAGTATAATTGTATGAGTGTCACTCCACAAACCCTGAGAGCATCACCTGAGACATAAATTGCAGTGACCAGCTGTCATGACTCCCCCACTGACTTCATCAGCTCCCAACCAATGGTGGGTGTAGAGGTGTAGAGGTGTATACAATAATCTGGTCAAAATTTCAGGCCAACAATATAAGTAGATAATGCTGTGAAGTCTGTGTCCTCAGTTTCTGTCACATTTCTGGAAGCAACTGGAAGATCTAGTCAAGATCTCAGCTAGCAAAGAGACATGGGCACTGTGATGAGACATGATCAGGTGGTTTGCATCAAACCACTGACAATTGAACAATTATCGCAATCAAGACAACCTCAATTCATCTCTATTGCTCATAGGACAAGATTTGTTAAAAATCAGGATAAACACAACTACAATACTTCACAATTGATGAGTCCAAGACTTGAATGTAAATGTTCTTAAGCAATTCTCAACTAAGATCACACAAAATGATGTGAGATCAGTTGGTAATTTGCAGAGTCCATGTGTGCAGGTCCACCAGCAGGTCTCATGTTTCAAATTAAAGAGGCAAGGTGATGATGATCAAGGATGCATATCAACTTTTGACCTCCAGTTCAAATGCAGAAACCTAATTGTGAATACACAAAGCATGATTAGCCCTTCTAGCTTACCACCAAGATTGCCAACAAAACTATTCAAACACAATTTGTCCATCAAGGTGAGAAGACAGACACCTAATTGCACATTACCTTACTTTTTCCACCTCTCTATCACCTTTCCATTGATTACAATTGCCTCATTACTCTTTCTGGTGTGCACCCTAACTTTCTGAAGTTCACCAATATCAAATGATATTGCCACACTTGAAAACCACTAACTTATCAAAAGTCAATTCCTTTTGTCTCCATTACAACATGTGTCATTGAATTACTCTACATCTACCCAATGAAATTTTTTGCACTGATTAGTCTTCCACATGCAACCATGCACATCACAGGATAAAAGCCACCATTCAGCATTTTGCAAGTAGCAAGGCAAAAATGTTCATTTGAAAATACAACTGCTCAAGTATCCTGAGCACAAATTTGGAGAGTCTCCCATTTGACTAGCAAAGAGTTGAGAGCTTGAGAGTAAAACTGCCAACCAATGACCAAACTCCTTTTGATTTAGAAAGTGCAAATGATCCAATGTGTGAGATCAAATGCAGCTACAGAGAGTGCTAAAACAAAAATTCATTCACTAAAACCAACCTTGAAGATTGTAGTACCTCTTAATGCAAATTGGGAGATTATCCTTCAGAGACTATGTGTATGTTCATCACTCCACCTTGTCTTCATCCTCTGAATCTGCATGTTCATGAACAAATGAGTTGCTTACAAACGTTAATCCTCCTCTTGCAAGTTTCACTTCAAACAACACATAAAGCACTCTAGAGTTCACAAGAGATCAATGTAACCTAAGGAGCACCTTCACATGCTTGTTATGCTACATTGATGCTAGACTGAACCCCTCTTGTCCACATATTGAAGAAATAGAAATGTGGCAAGGAGTATACCAGAGCGGACATCATGTGACATCTTGCCTCGGGCCTCAACTTGCCTTACAATCATGCGGTAAATGAGTATCCACCAATATATGTGTAGTACAAGCAAGCTGATGAGCAAAGTGTTCAAGGTGTAGTACAGCCATGGCCCTTCAGGAGTTTTCTCCCTGTCTAGTAGTAGCAGCACTTCGTAACTGCACAACAACCAAACCACAGTGACAAAAAAGTGACCAAGCTTCACTATGCCTTCACAGAAATTGGCTTGTCAAACCCTCTATCAACTTTAAGATAGGGACTTAGCCTTGCACATCCAAAACAAAACAAGAACAGGGTTAGCAATTGATTTGGGCTCCTAGGGGTGATTAGTGTAACATGCATGTGTGAACTCACAACAGCCACAGCACTAATCCAGGCAGAAGGAGGGGGAGAGACAAACAAGAGAGTGCCAGTCAAGCAAGAGATCTCTTTCATAAGAATGCTTCTTGCAGCTAAAAGTAAAGAGGGGGTTGGAGAGATTTGTACTCTAAACCATTTCTTCTTGTCACTAGCTAAGAGGTCCCTTCAAATATTGTTGTTGGAGCTGACAACAAACTACAAAAACTGTAATTAGACATATGCACAGTTTGTTAAGGAGATGGACAAAGATACATCCACATGGCATAGCAATATATATTACGCACCTGGTGCTCCAAATGATAAAGAAGGGGAAATAGATGAGGCGAAGGATGAGCCATGATAAGGCAAAAATAAGGAAGGAAATGCTTGGCACAATCTCAGAGCCACAGTACTTTGTAAGTTTCCCAATCTCCAAAAAAACATCACTTGCATCATGTAGTGCTAGCACCATGGATCCTGCTCGTGAAAACCTGTTACCGTCACAAAATAATAAGGCATTTGACACTGAGAAAAGCCCTACAGCACAATTTGGATGAGACAAGTTGGACATAGCATTTGATCTTTAAGGTGGTTATCACAACAATCAAGCAAACTATGAGCTGACTTTTTGTGAGAGAGATACTATGGGTTTAGTCAGAGAAAGTGCACCTGCACATGTAGGAGATTAAAATTAGAGCCAGTGTTGCAACATGGTGTGCCATACTGACACCAAAATCTTTGCGCCTTGTCTCCCAAAACAACAGGGCAAATATACTGTAGGTGTAGAATCCACCCGCAAAAGTATAAAGCAACTTCAGTTTTAGCCTGTTCACAACACCCATAAGTTATAAGTTAGAGTTGGTAATTGACACAACCAGAATTGCAAACTGATGTGTTAATAAACTGATAATCATTCCTACCAAAAGTGTAGAATGGTAAGTAAGGATAGAAAATGGAAAAAAATGGAGTGAAAGGCTAGCACAGAAAGTTTAGATATTGAGAACAGAGGTACAACTTACTTTGCTTTCTGATCAGGCCAACACTGTTGGTCTGGTCCAATCCAGAATTGCTTGGTATCTGTAAACCAAGGTTCATTGTATGTAATAGTAAGTGCCAATATCTCAGCTGTCAAGTAATACACAAACTTCCACGCAGACTCTTTAAACTTGGCCAGTCTTTTATAATTGGCATCTTTGTCAACTTCTGATAATCCCTTCTTGGATGAGCCTGCAAAACCTGAAATAAATCGCTTTCCCAACCTCTGCATGGCAACAATAGCAGAATAAACTCCTGAGATTGAAGCATGGACTCCTCTCAATGTTCACCCAACGAGTTCACTAGGTCAATGAATCCACTGGCTCCTGCTGGATGCTAGGGATAATCACACAACCATCTCACAGCAACATAAGTCAAAGAATATTGCAATAGGTGACCTTATGTGAATGCATTTTGTTTCTCTGAAGCATACATTCCCTGTCTCACAGGTGATCCTCCTCCTGACAACACAAAACAAACAGAGGAGCAGATTCTTTGGCTGCTCTATTTTATCTTTTCTTATTGATTTGGGCAATCCTGAAAAGACATCATCATCATAAGAGAAAACAGAAACGCTCAAAGATTGTAAACAAACCTCAAATATGAAGGAGTCCAGCAGGTATCGCACTAAGGGGAAGATGATGGCAAAGATTGGCATCAAAACTAGGTCATCAATCTTAGGATAGCTCTCCTTCTCCCAATCAGGCTGCCATTGCCACCATTTAACCACCCACTCCATTCCACGACTTCCTACTCAGTGGTTTTCTGCATCATGAGGAAGAAAAATACATTTCAGAGTTGAAGAAATGATGACCTCAGATGTGCTTGACATCATTCTAATCATAAACAACTTCTGCAATATTTTGCTATGCATGATACCCATCAGGTATACAATTAAACATGTGACACGATTCATGTAAGATTTCCATGGACATTGTAAAATCAAAGCCAACATTGCATGAAATGCAAAAGACTGGTAGGATATTCCACATTCACCACGTGCTAGATCCAAATTTAAGCTCAAACTGGAGTATAACTCTCATGCAGATTTGTTTCTCATGCCAACAAAAGACTTGAAGTTTTGAATATCTCTCATACTGATTTTCTTTCTTGCTGAGAAAATATTTGCAGACTTGAAGAACTCTCATACTGATTTTTCTTTTATTTGTCAACAGAAAGATTTGAAGACTCGATTAACTCTCATACTGAGTTGCTTTTACTTGTCAACAAAAGATTTGAAGATTTGAAGACTTGAAACCTAAATGCCGAAAGCTTTCTTTGGAAAATTTGCTACATAGTTTGAAGGCAAAAACAGACATGTATTAAGACTTAAGAATTGGAAAGTCGAGTGTATGGCTATATATAACCAACCATCTTCTGAACAGAACTTTGGCATCGACAATCTCAAATGGCAGACTCAATGCATTAGTTTCCTTAGAACGAACTATACCTGTTATTGCATTAAAGATCTCCACAACTCACAGAGGGCGAAGCTCGTGGTATCGACCGGAACACCGTCACGTATTGTTTTTTCGCTGGTCGCACAGATTCCAGACTCTTCCGCTTCACACGCCTTTGATTTGTTCTTCTAGATCGGGTGCTATTCGCAGTTCTTAGCTGGTTCAGCGTTCTCCCTCTCATTGACTGCCAGAGGCGACAAACGGTCGAGATACGTCGACGACGGATTAGGGTTCGACGGGATCGGAGACGAAAGTAATGTGCCAGTGTTTTTTTTGAAAATTCCTCAAGTAGGTGCACTAGCTAGGATCCTCAGCATTAATTAGCAGAAAATGGCGACTGTCCTAGTCGACCAGTAGATCTGTTTTGGAATCCTGCCTAGCTTTGGGGACTTCTTTGGTCAAGATATGGCGATTTTATTTTATTTAATCTGAAAAATCCCTTTGTTGGATTCGCCAGGCTTTTTTTTTGGTCGCCAGGTTGCCAAAGTTCGCCCAAAAATTTAAAAAACACTGTAATGTACATGTGCATTTTTTGGTACTTTGGTGACAATTTTGTACATTTTGGTGAGGATTGTGTTATAAAGAGCTTTGACAGTTCTTTCTCTTAACTAGGTTCAAGTGTGAATTATGTGTGTTTCAGGTGTTTGTTTCTCTGAAGAACATTGGATTCACTTATGGATGAGATTTATGGTGGGTGCGGATGTTAGACAAGAAAAGCGATTTGGGGCGGGGGGGGGTGTTCCGAGTACAAGTCTCCTCTAACTTGTCAGTTTTGATGCGGGCACTGTCATTCCTTGTTGAATGGTCTTTTAGTGGCACCTGCAATTGAAGTCATAATCTAGATGTGTAGGTAATTCACTTGAATGAAATCAACAAAATGGTAGATCACATGAAGTTGCGGTGCAAGTGTAGGTAATTCAGTTGATGCAAGTCAACAAAATGACTTCAATTGAAATTATAATAAAAGTGTAGGGCTATCATCTAAGTGAAATCAACTAAGTGATTTTGATTGAAGTTGTAATCCAGACATAGGTAATTCAATCAAGTGATTACTTCACAATTGAGGATGTATAGTCAAAGCCCATGATTCAGCAAAATGACTTCATTAACTTATAACTGAAGTACTAGTTAGTCTTATGGGGTTGAGTAAGTTCGGTTTGAGTGTTGATCATCAATTTCTTGTGCAATGCACACAATTATAACCAAGCATCACACCCAATGATAAGTGGTCACAATTTGCCTACTTGGAATTAAGGATGTAATAGAGGATGTGAAGTATTGTAATCACATGTGTTACAATCGCCCATGTTACAAACGCATGATTTTGAGGTGGGTACATTCTCTTGAACGTGTGTGCCACTTAAATTTGAAGAGCAATTGGGGTTTGGACATATCTTGCAAATGTTGGCACATGTATCCTTATGTTCCACCATGTTTTTGCTATTGCATGGCACTAAAGCCACATCTTGTGCATAGACATAGGGATTTACCAACCACCTAGCAACATACTTAATCTTTACACATGTAATGAAACTTTGTGCACATATAATATGTGTTTGTCATTTGGTATGGTTTGAAGTCATTGGCATATTTTTTATGCATGTTACATGAGGGCATCAAGGTATTGAATCTTCTAACATTGCATACAATTTTTACCCTGCAAGCATGTTGTGCCATTATTAAATGTTTTGAAATATATGGCCAAGAAGGCTAATAATCTTTTAATAAAAGTAGGAGTGGCATTTCAAATTAAAAACATTACTACACAATTTTAAAGTGTTTTGCGTAGCTTGTATTAATATTAGTAATAATATCATCATGGCATGTCCAAATTCAAAAGTTGGAGATTTTCAATTGCCATAACAATTATGTGAAAGATATGCTCAAATTGATCATGTGTACTCTAATATGAACATGTCATTGTGAAAAAAAAATTTGAGGTAAGGGAGATGTGTCAACAAAGTGCAATTATGTTATGATGTTTTTCAAGTATGGTAGATATGTCCATACATTTAATTCTAGTGGCAATATAATTAAAGTGTAATGCCCAACAAGGGGTCAATTACAAAAAACAAACAATTTAAAGTAGTCGTAAGGTTGAAACTTATGGGTTTTGGTTGAGGATGTGGAGGCACTAATGGAGGTTCAAACCATAAGGTCATTGTCATTCACAAATGTTAAGAGATTGAAGGCCCATGATTTGAAGTTTTGGAAGCATGATGAAGGTATTGCACATGTTATTCAAATGGGAAGGTATTTATGTCCTTGTAGGATATGTTCGAATGTTTTTCTTAAATTAATTTTTTTTTGGAAACATTTAGGAAATTTTGGGCAACATCCTCACAACTATAGTTGGACAAATGTATGTTGTACATGTATTGATTAACATGGTACAAACCTATGATCAACATAAATGTAAGTCACATATTAGTTCATGGTGTATATAAAAGGCATAGACATAACCTATAATTAGATGCATGAAAGAATGGCACCAATTCATATGTATGTTGGGTGCACTATGGGAAATACGGTGATTTACAATTGACCTTATAATTGGGTTTTTGAATTGTAATGACCACTTGCAACTTCATTACAACTCAATGGACTTTTACCACATGAATGTTCTTGGACAAATTGCATCACTTACAACAAACATAACTCACCGTATGTGGAACCATATATGTATGCAATTCATGCAATTAAGTTGCAACTATGCAAATACAATTATTACGCAACTCCAATGCAACTAGTTTGCAACTACCATTGTGACATTGTGTTGACATTACTTTTCATGCATCAATGATGAATCCTATTGATTTCCATTATAACTCTTTTGCAATTGCAAGTGTGATGGAAACACGCTAAAGTATGCAATTAATTGAACTCTATGTGACAATTCATGTCAACACAAGGTAGTATTTGTGTGTAACTGCAATTTATTCAATTTGAAAATGGCAACTAAGTGATTATTGTGGAACAACTACTAGGTAAGTTCATCCATTGACAAACCTAATGCTTGTGTGATTTTTTATTCATCCATAAACAAACCTAATGTTGCATGATTTTTCATTCATCCATCAATAAACCTCATGCTTGTGTGATTTTTCATCCATCCATTGACAAAGTATGTTAATGTTATTTGTAATTAGTTAATTAATTATGGGTTCCAATGTAGTTGTATGGTAGTTGATTTTAGTATTACTTGACGACTAAATTGCAACTTATAATGTGCAAACCTTGCACGCACATTATTATTGTCCAAATTATGACATATAGTGCAAAATTACATTCCATCATTATTTACAAACATAAAATAGATCTAAAATTGTGTGCATCAAAATTCAAAGTTGGAAAACGCATTACATAAACTTTTTTTTTTAAAATCCTAAATTGAAATGCAATTTGACTACAAATCTAAATATATTACCAAAGTTATTTCTAACAAAAATAATCTTTTAATTAAATAAAAGGTCATCACAAAGATGGTGAACCACAAAAATCAAAAATTATCATCTAAAACATTATAATTATATAAATTATTATTATTATTATTGAAATGGAGTTTGAGCCATATTTTTTTCATTCAACCTTATATGCTTGAAATATGCCATATTGTGATATTCAATGTCACATGTGAAATGAAATAAATAATGTATACATAATATTGTAATGCAATATATATATATAGATGTCCATCCTTTCAATTGAAGTAAAACTAGTTTACGATTATAGTGCCATTAACAAAAATTATTTATCACCAAAAATGTAATAACACAACTTTGATACAAATTAAATTGCAATTGACTCCACTTGTATACAACAATGGTCTTCAAATAAAATGCATCACATATTTCAAAATATCAAGGCTAGAATTCACCATATTTGGAGTCATACTTCACCTTTGTTATTTTATAATTTATCTTATTACATGTATTGGTTTAGATTATTACATAATAAACAATAACACATTCAATGACATAAAAGTATTAATAACTTAACCAAATTATACAACATCACATGTGCATTTTTTTCTATTCAAAATCATATTTTAAAAACAAATTCACCATTTAAAAAAAAACTTACCTTCTATGCACAACTTTAATTTTGATGGATTCAAACATTATCAAAATTCATCCCTATAGCACAATAACAACAAAAGTCATCACAAATGCACAAAAATAACATGTTTTTTAACAAATTAGCTTTATTTCAATTCCACCTTTCACTTCAAAAATCCAAATTTTCAAAGACGTAAACAAAAGCCACAACATGATTATCATTAAAAAAATCACTCCTCAAAAATCCTTCATCATTATAAATTACATTTTAGAAGTTGATTTATAAGAAATATGGAAACTTTTCAACCTCCAACCTCCAAAAATAAAAACCTTTAACTTCCAATACAAATAAATTGTAACAACCTTTTAGCTTTACTATATTAAACTAGGAAAACAAAAAAAAGAGTTATGTAACACATGATATGATCATTGTATCACAAAAAAACTAAGAAACACACAAAATGTTTCAATAATTGCCAAGGTTCTATACAAACACATTCTTATGAGATTTGGATGTCCATTAACTATTGTGACCAATCAAGGTACCCATTTTATCAATAATGTGATCATATACTTTACTGACCATTTCAACTTCAAACATACTAGTTTTATTGTTTATTATCCACAAGGAAATGGACAAACTAAATCTACAAATAAGGTTTTTGGAACCTTACTAACCAAATTGGTTAATGAAAATAAAAATGATTGGGATGAACACATGTCCACAATCCTATTTTCATATTGAACTGCCTGCAAAGTTGGAACTATTCATACCCCCTTTCAGTTGGTGTATGGGTTACATGCATTACTACCTACATAATATTTGTTACCATCTAGACTTGGTGACAACAAATATCCACAACTTGTTAGAATCTTAACTAATTGATTATGTGAGTTAGAGAAACTACAAGAAAATAGGTTGATTACATAGGATCTAGTTAATTTTAACTAGTGGAATAGATCATTGTGGTCATAAAACTGGTTCATTGAAACTAAGTTTCAATTTGGAGACTATGTATTATGGTTTCCAAGGGCTATTTTTAAACATTTTCCCAATTTTCAGAGATGATGGTTTGGACCCTATTGGATACAATATTGTTTGTCTAACAATACCGTTTAACTTGTCACCATTGATAAGTTTGATCTTAACCCAATGCTTGTCAACATCAACAAATTGAAACCATATAGGTTCATTAAAGACAAAACCTTGCAACATGTATTGGTTAAACTTAGTGACTTGGTCATTGACGAACCTATTCAAACCAAAAAAAACTTGTACCACTACTAGTTGAACCTGAAGGTTTTCAACATGTAAAGTTTGAACCAATTAGTAATCATTCCACACCTAGCAACATTAAAGCAATAGATGTGTTCGTTCATCATTATCATAATTTGCCTATTCATGACAATAATGTAATGATGAGTAATGATCCAAACAACATGTTTGGAAAGCATTTATTGATGTCTACCTTTAAGGAATTTCTAACCTTAAAGGTTATGTCCATTCATAACCACAAAGTCATTTTTACATGAAACAATATAAAAAATTCTCATGTTTTTCATTTTGTCTTTTCATTTTCATTTTTTTCTTCATATTAATAGGGGCCACGAGTGAAAGTGCTTTAGAGAGGCTAAGATGAGAAACAAAAAACAAGGAGGTTGAAAGAAAAGCTAAAGCTTTTAGGAAGGAACATATTGAAAATTAAAAAATAAAACATGTTCGATTAACTAAAGTGATTTATGTAGAACCATTTGTTTCACACACACCTATAGCGAAAGAAATTCGAGTTTTTGAAAAAGAACATAGAGGTAGGGAGTTGGAAGAGGAATTAGAAGTAACACTAAATTTCTTAAAGAGAACCATTGTTTTTATAACAAAACCAACATCACAAGTTATTATTATTTCAAATTTAGAGGAAGAAGTGGAGATTCGACCTCAAATTGTCATTAAAGAACAATTACAATCAATCTTTGCATCGAGACCTATGGAAGAGGAAGAATTGTAACAACCTGTTGTTGAGGAAAAATCACAACTAGTTCATACATTAAGACCTATGGAGGAGAAATAACTATGGCAACCTATGAGAAACATAAAAACATTTTTCCAATAACTCTTTAAAGGGAGACCTATTTCCAACATGATTCTTTAGCGCCCAATATCAAGAACAAAAACTATGATGAAGCGAAAAGGTAAAGTGCTTATAAAAGAACATATTGAGAAACATGTTAAGAAAAAACCAATGTCCAAGGTGAATGAGAGCCAAAAGATGCTACAATGGATGAAGATGGACTCCAACCAACTCAAATGGGCTAGTTAAGCTGGTTTGCAAAGCATGTTCAACCTGTAATGGACGATGCTAAGAAAAGACTTGTTATGAAACTTCTTATGAACCTGGTAGATAACATAAGATGAAAGAATTCTAGGGTGAGTACATGGTTAATGAATTCTCATTAATAAGGTACTGATTCATGAGCAACTTGGAATTTCCAAGGAAGGAGCATTAGATGTTGCTAATTTAATTTTTGAAGAAGCCAAAACCACCTTAAAAAGAATTGCAAGACCACATGTTTTTGTTGAGAATGAGCAGTGAAATGTATTGTGCATGAAAGAGGAATTTCATGCAAGATTTGCAACTATTTTGTAAATTCTATATCAAAAAAAGAGGTTAGCTTATTTCAGTAGCCAGATGGCTATTACTTTTGACCTAGCCAACAAGGGGAAACTTGTTAACTAGTGTTTTATAATGTTAACCTAATTATTAATTGAAAAACTCATTGGATTGAACGTCATAAAAAGATAGCAATTGACCTAGTTTCTAGCAAAACCAAAGTAAATAATTATTATTCATGGCCCATCTTAGACATTATGTTTAGGAAATGGTTCCTTTTATCCAAAATTCCTTCACCGAGAACAATAATTCGAGAAAAACATGTATCACCAACTAGTCAAAAGTGCCAAGTTGTATAACAACAACAAGCTTTACCTAAACATGTTATGAAGGAGGAGTTCTTGAAAGAAAGAAGATTAGCACATTCAACTACAATATCACCTTTACCCACACGTTAATCCCGTTGATTGAAGATGCATATAAAACCGCCTACACTAAGGGACAGGTTAAACCCTAAACCTATTACCCCATACTAATAAAGAAGTCTATGACTACTTTCATTTCACTAGTTAATGATTCAAAAGAGGATGAGGAGCGAACTTGTTCAAATGAGATTGGAGGTGGAAAAGGAGAAAAACTTAATGCAATAACTATGTAAAGCAACATTGAAGAAAAACTTAAACCCAACTTAGATTAGGTAATCAACAACATCCAAGTTGAACATGTTGTGTCTATTGAACCTATAGTTTCCATTATAAATTTTGTAACTATAGGTACAAAATCATTCCAACTTGTTCAACTTATAGTTGAACCTATACAAATACAAAACCCATAGTTTTTTAAGATTTCAACATGTCCACATTTTTTGTCATTCCACATAAACTATGAAATAGATTAACATGTTTTTAGAACAAGTTGCCCAAAATGCCACAACATCGTCAGGGACATTGCAAAAACTCTCAAACCTTATAGTTTGAACAAGTCAAGGAAAAGTGGTCTGAGACCCATAACCGCCTGCAAACCTGTAGCCTAGAGTTAGAAACAATGCAAAAACCTTTGAAAAACTGACAAAGAAATGGTCACAGTCAAAGGACAATTGAATAAGGTCCAGCATGAAAACCAAAACTTGTCTAATAAGTTGAATGAGGTAGAATAGGTTGCTAGGAAAATTGAAAACTTGTAATAATAGTATGTTGAATTCAATTAGAGGACCCATAATAATTTGACTCATCTCGAAATTGATTTGGAGCAGATGACGTGAAACTATGCCAAAATGAAGGAGTTCAATTTGGAACAATAGGGTATCATAAACAGTTTGGAACATACATGTCAAGATCTTAAAGGACAACATGTAGTTGCCCACATAGAATTTGATAAAAAATTAAAAAAAAAACAAAGTCTTACTGATCAAATCCAATACTGGAAGAGGTCAATATGAAACAACTAAACTACAACTGAACAAACCTAGTCCCATTTTATTTGTTAGAATGAATAACAGGTTGAAAGATTTAAAATAGTTGTTAGACAATACCTTATTCAAGGTGCAGAACCAAGCCTTGGGAGATAGAAACCCCAAGTGGAAGGAATGGTGGAAAACTATTAAGGAGTTCGTGAAGGAGTAGATTTAGGACAATATGGAGTTGGTTCACTCTAATGAACAAAGTTATCAACTCGAACTAGAAGCCTACCAAACTGCTTTCCTTGATTTCAATACGAACCTTCAAATTTAGTGTTTATGGAAATTGGAACTAGTATTAAAGTTCCAATAATGCCATCTGCGATACAACCTATTATTAAATCAATTAGTCCACTAAAAGGTGGGATAGGTTTAGAAATCATACCCTTACATGTTTAAACTTTTGTAATATATGTTTCAATGATTGTTGTTATTAGTCAACCTATGGAAGGTAGTGAGGGATTTGACAAAAAACATGATGAACATGTTAATCCTTCATTCACTATACTAGATAGTAGATTATAATATTTGGAATTCATATCTACTAGTGTACCTTTTACCCCACACCATATAGGTATAGGTCAAAAGGTTATTTTGATATCCAATACCTTGTATGCCTCAAAGGTATTTACAACACTCGTAGTAACCTTTGAAGACACACCTAATCGATAAAAGATTGTAGTGCCAACCAATCTTCAAATTTTGAGTCTAGCTGAACTTGTGGAGGCAACATGTGCTGAATCTATCAAAGAAGTCATCAATCAATTGGATATAAAAGGTTAAATTTAACCTGGAATTTTGAGCTAACTTTTTGAGGAAAAAATGTGGGTTTCAAAGGGGGATAATGTTACCCAAATTTGGTAACATGTGACTTAAAAGGTTGATAGTGTAAGTAGGTTGTTAAACCTAACAAGTGTTTTAACCTATTATTTAACCTAACATGTAGTATTGACCTAACCAATTATTAAACTTGGTAGGTAATGATTGGGTTAAGAAGATAGGTTGATAAGTTAATTAATAAGTAATTTATAAAACATGTTCTTGATAGAACCAATAGTTAAACATGTAATTAGGCATGGTGTATTTTTTGAAATTTTGGACTATTAATCTAGGTACTAGCTAATGATTGCTTATAATGGTTAGTTATGACTATTGTATTTTGAAATGGCTAGTATAAGACTAGGAGGACAAACCTATTGTGGGACTTTTGGATTTTGTTCATGATTATGTGTTTCATTATTCAATTATGGAACATGGATCATTTTTCTTTTAGCCTAATTCCTTCAAGCTTGAGCAATTTGTGTACATGTTAGTTTAGAATTTGTAGTAATTTAAGTTTTATTTTGTGTGTTGTATGTACATGTTGTTTTAGGAACTTGTTGCTAAAAAATCCTAAGGTAAAATAACCTTAATGGGAATACAAAAACCCCATTAACAATAGCATAATTAGGATTTAATCGATATTTTTTTTGATGAGCAAGTGGTATTGTGTTGTCCAATTCAATCCAATGTTGTGCAATCTCTAGCGATATGCCTTTAAAGTCTTTGTATGTCTAGGCGAATACATTTTTGAACTCCTTTAGAAGTTAAATTAGTTGATTTGTGACAATTGATTCAAATGCAAAGTTCGCTTTCACCTATTACACATTTTCCTTGGTACCCAAATTAATTTTAATCATCTACAGTCCAACCTATTACACATTTTCCTTGGTACCCAAATTGATTTTAATCATTTACTGTCCAACCTATTATAGTTAGATCTTGTATTTGTTCCCAAGCAGGTGTCTCATCTATAATCATCTCTCCAACCTATGGGTGGAAAAAGGTTTCAAGTGAGTGTTGTTTAGCAATATTAGGTGGTACAACTAATTTCATGGCTAATACATTTGCTAGTATAATAGGTTGATTTAAGATTAGTTTTGCCATGATAATATATAGTAGGCATATTGGTTTAGGAATATGTTCAATATGAGTAGGTATTATTATAGTCCCTATTGAAAATAAGTGTAATTCTATGACAAACATCACATCCTCTTTATCATTAGATATTCCTGAATGGAAATCACAACAGACTAAGACTTCTGGTCTTTTAGTTTGAATACTAAGTTTCTTGGTAATAGGTATGGTTTTTACTATACCAATTCCTTGTATGGTTATAATATTGGTTCCCCAATCGTGGATTACTTTTGCATCTCTCAACCATGGGTGTCCAAATAACATCAAATAACTAAAATCCAATACATTATTATTGAATAGGTTTGACCGGTTTGAAAATGTATTGTTTGATGTTTGGCACAATCTTCAAAAGTTGCCCTAAGTTGATAACATATTTAGTCTCCAAAACGTGATAATCCACGATGTCTTTCAAAATCTCCTCCAAAGTCTTTTCTAGTATCATGGTTTGTGATGTCAACTAAACAAATTGCTTACTTGTAACCAATTGATTTACTAGTTTTGGTAGACCAGCCTAGTTTGAATGAAGTGGTTTGTTTAAATAAATGGATGTTTGCGATGTTGAATCACTTCCTGTAATTCCCTAATGGTTGGTATGAACAAAAGAATCACACAATTGTTCCTTTATTCACCAATCAATTGTTATTTTTGCTTTCACTAATTTTCATTTTCTAAAAACCTATTGTTTGGTGCTTAGCTATGAGTTATGACAATTGCAATTACATTGATTGGGACATTATCAGGTTTAAGGCTTTTTGTTACTACAATAGTAGTAGTGTTTGGTTTATTTCGGAACATTTTCTGAACTTCTACCTTTCTATAATAATTAGGAGCACGATGTTCAAAATTAAAATAGATAATACAAAGATATCTTAAGGGCATTATGGTTGGCTTAACAAGTTATGTAGTCACTTCAACTATTAATTCAATAACTTTAATGGGGACAACATGAATTACCATTTTAATTTTTTTTGGTTATGACAAGTTTTTTTTGCATGATTTGTTTTACCATAGATTAAACAAGTTAATTATTGCCTAAAAATGGTATAGGTTACAATAGGTTGTGCAATCGGTTTAGACTATGGTTGAGTTATCAAAGCATTATAGTTTGTTATAATCAATCCATTTTCCTCATAAATTATTGCAACTTCCTTATGTTTAATCATGGTATCTCTTATCAAACTTGTTGTTACCAATTTAAAGTATGGTTGTAAATTTGTTCTAAATATGGTAGTAAAGAAAACATTAATAACTTTCATTTGTAAACAACTAGCCAAATTAAGTAAATGTTCATAGTAAACTTCTATTCATTTGCCAACTTGTTGGAGATTCCTTAATTATATATAGACTTCTTTGTCAATCTTCACAATCCTGAAATGCTTATAATTTTTTTGCTCTAGCTCATCAAATGTTTAATTAGGGTGATATTATACAAAGTTCTCACCCCATTTTACGATGTTGTTTTGCAAAGTAAAACCAAATAGGTTGATGATATCGGCTTCTATAGTCTTGCCATTGGCTTTGATTGTTTTTTTGAAAACTCTAATGTGAGCATTAGGATCAATATTGTTTGCATATGTGGGATATTGAAGCTTATTGGTTGGTTCATATTGAACTTGAACCAGTTGGTACCATGGTGGCATAAATATCCTTGGATCAAGTGCTTGCCATCCATAAAATCCAACACGTGGATTTGGTGGTAGTCCTCCATGCGGGTTTCGATCAAGTGATCCTCTTCCTAAGAATCCTCCATTAGGCAAACGTCTAGGTGGTTCTCCACCAAGTTGTGGATATGAATTGACCTTTTTGGGTTGTTGAATAAAAACACCATTACCATAGATTGGTAGCCAATTAGTAACATGTATATTGACAGGTAAAACAATTATCATCGCTTGTGGAACATGCACACCTCTTGTGATAGGAACCAATTGTTTTAGTCCATAAGTTGGAATTTTGACAAGATACTAGTTTTATACCAATTGTTCAATAAGTGGCATTTGTTATGGTTGAGCAACACCAACTACATTTTCTTTCCTCCTTCTAGAAATCAATGGATCAAGTCCTTCGATTCCTAAATAATACATTAAGTATATGTTAAGATCCATAGGTACAAAATATGGAATTGTATTATACCACATTGGGTATGGTATTGTTCTAGGTTGCTTTACTATCTTCATTCCAATTTGTGTAGTTGTTCTAACCAATTTAAAAGTTGATTACATTTTAATTCTAAATTTGTTATGGTTAAATTCAAAACAAGATCCGATTTAGATGTATCGTACCCAACAACCATTACTAATTGAGAGGGTTCAGTTGCTAGGGGAATATAGTAATCGGGTGTCACAAATTGCCATATGTGTCTTGTAAAGGTTACGTCATTAGCATGTTGAACAAGTTCGATATTTTGTTCATTCAGTTGTGCATTTGACCTCTATTGTTGGAACAACTACTAGGGTGTCAAAAATAAACTAGTTGAAAATACTTGTTGTTCCCTTCTTTCTTCCTATTTTGCGGGTATTTGATGAAAAGGTACTGCCGTAATAGGTTCTTGAAACTCATTACTAGGAGCTTCAATCGATTATACTCCCTCAATTTGAAAATGTGGTTGTTCTTGTGGATGAACCACCTCACAAACAAGTTGATCACTAGTAGAAATCAACCAAAATGTAACCACTCCATTTACGACTACATGCGACTAGTAGTCATTTACGACTGGATTTGGGAATATTTACAATTACAAGACCAAATTTCAACTATTTTGGTCATTCTTACAACTATGATGCAATCATTATAATTTTCATCCTATTTGTTGGATTGATTTTACATTTATTTTCATCCATTAATAAGTTGATATGTCCCATTAATCGCAATAGTCACCAAATTAGTTGCATCCTAAAGGTATTCTACAATGACACATGGGTGTATTTTAATGTATGTACCAAATTTATATATATGTAATGCATACATATATATTTTTTTCATATAATGAATCTCAAAATTAATATTTGAACTCTGAAATTTTTATATATTCAAATTTGAAACTTGATATTTCAATTTAAAAAACTATTATTTTATTTTATAAAAAATATTTTAGAATTTAAAAATTAAAATTTCAATTTTTTAAAACATTATTTGAATTTCAAATTTTTGATTGAATATGATTTTTTCAATTTTAATTTGAATAGGTTTATATGATTTAAAATTTGATATTTGAATTCTAAATTAATATTTTCGAATCCAAAAATTAGTATTTTAATTCAGAAAATTATTAATTGATTATAAAAATGGACATTCTAATTTTGAATATTTTTATATGAATATGTAATTTTATATTTCAACTTTGAAATTTTTGCATTTGAATTTTAAATAATCATTTGATTTGAACCTGAAATTTCAATTCCAAATTATTATTTTGGATTTTCAAAATTAATATTTCCAGTCTGAAAATTATTAATTGACTTTAAAAATGGACATTTCAATTTTGGATATTGTTATTTGAATCTGAAAAATGACATTTCAATTCTGGAATTTTTTATTTAAATTCAAAAAACTTATTTGATCTAAAAATTGATATTTTAATTCTAAATTATTATTTTCAAATCTAAAAACTAGTATTTCAATTCAAAAAAATAATTAAATAAAAAAATCGACAGTTTGATTTTAAATATTTATACTTGAACTTGAAATTTGACATTTGAATTATGAAGTTTTAAATTTAGATTTTAAGAATTATTTGACTTGAAGGTTGAAATTTGAATTCCAAATTATTGTCTTGGATTCTCAAAATTAAAATTTCAATTCAGAAAATTATTAATTGAGTCCTAAAATGGAAATTTTAATTTTGAATATTATTATTTGAATCTGAAAATTGACATTCCAATTCTGAAATTTGTTATTTAACTTCAAAATACTTATTTGATCTAGAAATTGATATTTGAATTCTGAATTACTATTTTTGAATCTTAAATTTATATTTTAATTCAAAGAATTATTGATTGAGTTTTGAGGGTTTTTTCTACTAGTGTTATCCATAATAAATCACTTTTATAAATAAATAGAAATGATTGTGTTTATTAAATATAAGTTACATTAAAGAATTATTGTTATAACATAGGAAAAATAATAGTGTAGCTAAAATAATTATTTTACTATTTTAATTTCACGAATTATTATATATTATTATTATTATTAAAAATTATGTGATTAATCATCTATGATAAATATTTTATAGTCATTTTATAGTAATTATGAAAATTAATATTATGTTTAACAAATTATTGTATTTATAGTTAGTAATTACTAAGAGAAAAAAATTACTTGACCTATAATAATTTTTACAACAATAAATGTAAGTATACAATAAATAATGTAATTAGTTTATTTTTTAAAAGAATTCATGTAAGAATTTGATTTCTAATAATAGTTTTTAATTCATTACTTATAATTTTAACATAAATAATTAAAATAATTTTTTTAATTATTATAATCATTAAACTAGTTTTACATTAATTATATTATATGTATTTCGATCAAAATTTTAAAAGTAATATTTAAAAAAATATTTTAGTTATTTAATTATTTATGAATTATGTATTAATAACTTGTGAGTAACCAAATAACTAGTTTGTTGAATATTAAGAAGTTATTGCTTATTTAAGTAATTGATAATGAATACTGAATATTTGTAATGTGTAATTTAAATATATGTAAATTGAATCATTATTAATTAAATGATTGTTTAATTATCTAGTACTTGAATTGTTTAGAAACCTAAAAGCTATGAAAGTAAGGCATGAGGAAAGTTTTGGAATTACAACTTAGTTTGTGAGGAAGTTGTAACTTCAAAACATATCCCATATTATTTGTTCTTAATTCCTATTTTGAACACTATATAAACAAAGGGGTGTGGTCATCTGATTTCACATTAAGAAATTTGTGCACATGGGATGAGCTAATCAAAAGGTTCAACCCAAAAAATAAAATAAAATTATGCACATTTCTAAAGTACTTACCTTTCTAACCTATTTATCTACTTAGTTAGGTAGGTACCTAATTTGACCGACCCACATAGGTTGACTTGAGTTTACTTTGGTCTACATTAGACTAAACCTCCTTTGATCCCTTTCTATTTTTGGTGTCTTTAGAGGAATGTAAAACTTTTCAATACATGCATTTGCACAACTATTTTCCCTAAAATCATGTGTTGAACATTTCCACTAATTAGGAGTCAATATTGGGAAACAACTTCAATAAACTTTAAGTTCTTCCACTTAACAATGTCATGTGTTGTTTCTCATTCCTTCTCAATTTTTTACAAATATTGGGATATGTAAATTTTTTTTGATGGTCTTCATTTCTATGGATGCATGCAATCTTGGACATATGATGGTGACCCCCTTTCCTCTTGATATTGTGATTCAACATTGATTTGGTTACATGACCCTTTAGATTTTTCATCCGTGTTTTCTAAGTCTTTTCCATCTTTAGAAACCAATGTCAATGGTGTTTTTGTCTCCTCTTCTTCCTCCAATTTCCTTCTTCGTCTTCTACCAATGCATCCTCGTTTGCATCATATTTTTAAATAAGCAATTCATGCTTGTTGTATTCTAGATGATTTGCATTTTCTAGCCATCTCTTTTGCGAGGCTTCTATCAATGCATATTTTTTCGCACAGTTCATCCCTAATAGATATTTTGTTTGGTGTAATACACACATCCAGTAGTTGTGATGTTTTTGTTCCATTGGCCATGGATTGTCACTAGGAGTTTGTCACGAGTTGTTCATGAAATCTGAATTGAACATTTGTATCACTATGGCACTTTGTATTCATGCACATTGTTTTTTAATGCCCAATACTCCACTCTAACATTGTAATGTGCATCAACCAATTTCATTTGTTTTTCATTTGCTATTGGATACAAATCCAAATCTCTAGGAATTATAATAAACATTATCACATTTCAAAAACTACAGTTGCAAAGAATTTTTTTTGCGTCCCCTTTTTGCATTCCACCATGCCTCTTTTCATTACATACAATCATTGAGGAGGTTTTTACTCATTTTACATTTATCATTTTGTTACGTGGCTCCTAATGTGTGGGATGTGAACATTTATGGATGTTAGTTACTAACATTTTATCATTCAATAATGATTGTTTGTATCAATAGTCATAACAAATAGTCATGTTTATCTTTAGTTAATGCACAATGTTTTTGAATGTCCCATTCGGTGCCAATTCATCACTTTGAGATTATTTTCCCTTTCAACGTATTACTCTTTGTAGTTTTTTTAACACTAAACACATTTCTTTTCTTATTATTTTGAGAAGTACAAATCCCACATGCATATGCAGAACCTTGCATTTTTTATTGCTAAAGTTTTCCTTTCCAATTACAATTGACATCAAAAAAATTATTTCCTCTTACATTTTTCCTCTCATATATCCCTCTAGTTTTGTTAAAATTGTGATAAACAAAATACATTTTTTATCCATAATTATAATGAATCCATTTTATTTCAATCCATTTTCCATTGATTACATATAATTTAAATATAATACAATGTAGATTATTATATGTGCTACATAATTAATTTGATTGAATTGACTCCAATTAACTTTTTTTCCATTTAATTTTAACATGTCATTTCAAATCACTTGTTTTTACAAAGATCACATTTGTTCAACCATTTACATGTGTGATTTGTTTTTACTAGTCGTTGAACTATTGTTGTTTGGATCCATGCATTGCATGCTTGCTTTCCAAGATTTGCACACATGCTTTGTGAATATGCATTTTGTTCCTTTACATTTGGTTCAACTTTTTCAAATACTAAATTACAACTTTAATGTAGGAAAACTAGATTTGAAAATAAATTAATCAAAACATGAAATTGTGCAAAAGACAACATCTCCTTATCTCTTTTATCATTAGGGGTTTGGACATCGTCTTTTTTTACTATCCCACACTTTTTGTGGTCTTGGTCACAGTCTAATCATCCGTCAATTCATAAGCATTTATAAGAATTTGTTTCTTTCATGTTGTGTGACTTATGTGTGCCTACTCGAAGTTGCATATAGTCTTCTTGGGGTTTTATAAATTTTGTTGTTAATAATTCACATAGGGCAATGAAGTATTCTATTGATAAATCTTTTTAGATAACTAGTAAAGTAGTGTTTTGGGGGTGGTTTTTTTAGGCTTGTGCATTGTTTCAAGAATTTCATCACGTGTTTGAACATCATCCAATGATAATAATTTATATCATGTTCTACAAATTTAAGATTTGGCCTTTTCTTGGCAAGATATGGATTTTGTTGTTTCGTATTTGCATTGCCCATTACAAGGCACCCCATTCATTTGTGTTATCCACTTTGTTTTTTTGTCGAATGCCCCATTTCTTGATTTTAACAATTTGCATAAAGGGTCAAATCAAATGTCATCTTAAAGAGTTTGCCATGTTTTTGTTATTTGCTCTAAAATTGAGTCCAAAATTATTTACAACAATGCATTTTCAATCATCCACTCAATTGTGAATGGTTTTTTGTTAATAATTATTTATCTATTTATCGTTATTATGGAGAAAAATCACAAAAATGGAGATATTAAGTAAGGCAATCAAGTGCGCAAATTAATAGTAATGAGCACGGAAGGATAAAAATATTTAGTCGAGGTAATGAGAATGCAAAGTTATATTAAAGGTATACCAAATGCAAATGGGTAATGATGAAAGATAGAAAAAATGCAAATAGATAGTTCATAATGAAAAAATATAATTAAAAAATTACTAGAAATGTAAGGATAACATAATCACTAAATGGCTCGCCGCCTCTTTCTTAGGAAGTTGATTAAGTGCAAGTTATGCTATGTTCTATAAAAGAAGAAGGAGGCTGCAAGATAGGAGCATATACGAACAAAGAACGTCCATATATAATGAATTCCAAAAGGCAAAATCTTTAAAAAGATTTAGCATAAACCTATTTGTGCTTCAACACATGGGGCAAAAATTTGGGTGGAATTCTATACTCACATTTGATTAAACATGTGGTGGTGAATCCACATGGTAGTGATGACATTTCAATTTGTGCTAACATGTTATAATTTTTTTCATCATGGTAAATTTTGACATCATTAGAATTTGTCAATGAATATTTCGTTTGACATGGATGGAATATATTTGAAATATTTCATGTTCCTACTCATAGGCTCACGTTCTTGCTCACATGCTCACAAAATAGTAATCATGTGTAGATTGGAAGCTTTGGCGCAAAATGGCCAAAGTACAAAATATGGTCAAAATCACCATTCCAAGCAACTTTGTTGCCCACATAGGGTGGACAAAATCTTTGCATAAATTGTTAAACTAATGCAAGTGGCCTAAGAATCTATGCTTTTGAAACCTAAACCAATATTACTCTTGATATTAGATGTTTTCATTTCACACTAAGCACGACCATCATACTTATGATCCATGCCTTGCATTTGTCCATAATGGTCAATTGGAAGTTAAATAGGCGAGAATTAAATGTTGCCATCGTCATTAAATGCGATTAGAAGTGAAGAAACATATTGAACTTTGATATTTTTGTAGTCTGAAAACCTCAATTTGTTTCACAAATGTGGTGTAAAAAACATTGCTTTCAAACAATCAAAAACACTTACAATGTTCCAAAGTTGAACCTTATTCAAATTCAAAAAGACAGTTTCGAAACTAAACACTATGGAAACAAAGGTTGTAAATGAACCATCATTACACCAAAATGTGTCTTAGTTCATTGTGGGTTTCACTAGATTTTGATTGAATTAGGACATTTTTACTATGGTATAATTGGTCAACCTTTTAATGAACATGGACCAGTTGTTATGGGTAGTGAATTGGCCCACTAATACTTATTGAAACAAGCTTACTTTCAAATGAAATACAAATTTACTAAGCCATTTCATTTACTAGTTAATTAACTAGGCAACATAGAAATTAATTAAATTTAAATTATTTAATATTTAATATTATTGATAATTTCATGGTTTTTCAACACTGTGATGGAACCTTTTTTACACATCATCAGTGAAAGACTCTTGGGAAAAAACAATTAAGCAAAAATGGTGTAGTGAGTTACCTGACCAGTTTGATGTTGTTACTAGAATAAGCTTTGAGCATGGGTTGTTTTTTATTTTTCTCTCTTTGTGCAGCCCATTGCCACCAGCATTCGATCGGATCTTGCAGGTTGGTGATGCAAGCGGCATCCAATCACCCATTTCCTTTG
>Ga0209208_10001199_pt1 | contig 36241 bp, 26 predicted proteins | sample S1TSphfallax_3_FD_187694 | JGI IMG/M metagenome (GOLD analysis project Ga0209208, IMG submission 187694) | Host-associated microbial communities from peat moss isolated from Minnesota, USA - S1T2_Fd - Sphagnum fallax MG (SPAdes) (version 2) | ecosystem: Host-associated > Plants > Peat moss >...
ATCAATTAAATGTATATTATAATTATAATCATAATCAATTATATATATATATTTTTCAATAGGTATTATATATATAAATTTTATTATTTATGTATATTAATGTAAATAGGCTACGCGAATTAACCTACAAGTACAAAAACATCTTAAGTTAATTACTAGTTTAAGCTAGATAATAATGTTAAAATCATATTTTCATTAAGTAATTATAATTATTAAAAAAATCATACAATCATCTTTGAAGTGCAAAAGACAAGGAGTAATGAAAAATTAACAAGAAGAAAAACATGAAAAATAAGAAAAATAAGTTTTTCTCCAAGTTACAAAACGTGTTTTTTTCTTTTCCTTGGACCCCTCCTACTTTCAAACCTCATAACTTTCTTATTTCTTATTCATTTTAAACGATTTAAAGTGCTATAGGAGCGCCAACTAAAGTTCTACAAATCATATTGTTACTTTAATAGCAAAAAACCAATATAAAAGGAAATTTCTGGGTGTTTAAGAATCGGCCTTTGTAGTGTTCAATGGTTTTTTTGAATTTCTAATCCCCTTTACTTTGGGGGACCATAACTTTCTCATTTCTAATCCATTTTCGACGATTCTTATTGTGTTAGATGCACCAAGAGGAGAGCTTCAAGTTTTTTTTGGACACCAGAATCAACAAAACCCTCCCATGGCTGCTATACTCTAATACATTAGTTGCATCTGATGTGCAACTAAGTTGGTTCTTGAGGTTTGGAATTTTTTATCCCATATCCTTTGGCTTCTAATTCTATTTGGCTCAGTATATAACTAGGAGCAATAACTATGTTGTAACAAAAAATCAAATGCCATTGGGGATGAATGAATTTAAAAAGCTTGCCTTTTATGAAATGGTTAACTTTTAAAATAAAATCGGATTATTCTAATCTTACTTATATAGCCTAAACCAAGCTATGTTCAACCTACTTACATACCAAAGTAAGCCTATTTACCTAATATGGTTTAATAATAACCTAACTAACTAGGCAACACGTGTCAACATCTTATTAGCCATAAATTGGACAATTTAGATATTATTATTCAATATTAAAAAATAGATGGGCCTTAATTTCCACGTGTCACCATAATGGTGTTTTAAATGGACATGTGTCAATTGGTCAATGAACGTTCCATGGTGTGCCACGTGTCATCATCTTAGTGGCATAAATTTTAATGATTGAAATTAATCCAATTAATTTTTTATTTTGAAAACAAAAAATTAATTAATTAATGACACATGTCCACAAGCTAGTTGTCCAATTTTAAAACATGTCATATTTTTATTAGTTGCATTGTAATTGCAAAGAGAGTTGCACATAAGGTGCAACTACATTTGGATTAGTATGTATGGATGAGCATGTATATTACCGTCATATATACATGTTGCATACGTAATGTCGCATGCAACTGAATGTCGTGTGCAACTTGTCTTATGCAACTACATAAATTTGTAGTTGCATGTGTTGCATGCAACTGAATTTTAGTTGCAAACGACAGTTGTAAAACCTAGAATTTCTAGTTGTGTCACAATTTCACACCAACAATTGTTTGGTTGCATTGTAAAGAAATTTGGAATGGAAATTCAAGGATTCATATTTTCAATCCATATATCCATGTGAAGAACCATAGAGTATGAAATGTACATCCCAACTTGAATGATAAAATTTACAACTATTCATGGGAAAACATGCAAGAAAATAATAGATAATCACCATTGAAAAATTCAAACTACCCTAAAAACTAAGTTTTGTTAGACTATAGTGCTCATCCTTTGTTCATGGGGAGGTTGAGCCATGTGTATCATTCTTTCTTGTGTTGAACCCATATATGCTCTTTGGCACACAATCTCTATCAATAACACCTATGACCTCCTAAAAAAAACAATTCAAATAGGCAAAACTTGAAGCAAGAAAAACTTTCAATCCATACATGCAATAAGAGAAGAAATTCAAAATTTATTACAATCCACATATATAAAGGAATTTAACCACATGTTATTATTTGTAATTCAAATGAAAATTGAAGGATGGGTTTTGTGTAGAAGGAACTTGTTTTTTTCATTGTAATCCCAACAAAGTTTACACTTTCATATCAAGACTCAAAGCTAAACCAAATGACCATTATTTCTTACCCTTTTTCACAAGCCTTTCTTGTACCTGTTTACTTACAAATTTATTTATGAATATCATGCGTCATATGTTCCTTGAACTAGGAGTCCATGATCCATGTGTGATTCTTGACTCAAACTTGTGCTTATGGTCATTAGATTCTTCATCTTGAGTAGCATCTTGATGAGTTGGAATCTTAGGTCCATGAGTATTAAAAGGTGCAACACTTGGTGCAATTTTTTGTGGCAAATCATTATGCCTTGTGTCCTTATGAACCACTCAATTTTTCTAAATTATAGTCTTTGAAATAGGTAAGTCAGGGTTTCAGACCAAATTGGATCTATTGCCCCTCCTTAGATCCTACAACTTCCTTCAATTGAACCTCATGTAATGATGAAACAACTTTTCTTTTCTTCACGGGGGATCCATGAAGGGTACCTCCAATAGAACTAGAAATTTTAGGAGGCTTTTGTTTTTTTTGTCTCCCTCCTAAAACATTCAACCTCTAGATAAAATCAAATGTATGTTTTATAGGTTTTCCATCTAATTTTCCTATGGACATCTCTTCAAATGCTATCAACTCCCACCCTACATTGTTAGTTTTTTGGTTTGATTCATACATATCCTCTCTTATGGCAACCCGTGCCACATCTACATATTTTACATCCATGTCTGCATCTTCTAACATTTTTTTTATGATAAGTGCCTTCTTAAATATAACTTGCTTCTATTGATTCATTTCAGGAGAAGGGTCAGACATGCATGAGTTTGCCTTCTTCTCATGAAATGACTTTTTGGCATGGCTTGTTTCACCCATGATAATGGTTCTTGTGCATGTGGATGTTGGTTCCATAAATGGTTTCACAGAGGACCTTACACAACAATGCACAAAACGATGTACAAAATGCATCATTGTTGGGTGAAAATCCTTTAAGGTGTACCACATAGGACAAAAAGGGCCTAGTCCTTATTGTTGTCCTTTTTTACCTTATATTTTGATCCCCATAAAAAATAATGAATCAAAATTTGTCAAAATTTTCAAAAGGACTATATTTTAAACTATTACAATTCTAGATTTCATCATAATCATCCATAAATTTTTCTTTACAGGGTAACAAAGGACTAGGTAAAAAAGACAAAAAAAGGTGACATTATGACAAGATGTTGGTGGCCTTAAAGAAATTGTGCCCTATTCCATAAAATACAACCTCACAAACAAATCATATTTAAAATATGTATAATGCATAAATAATGTTAACTAAAAATACATTAAATTTGTAAAATGCATCAACAATTAAATCAATTCATACTTTAAATATTCAAAGTATGAAAACAAAATTAAAAGTAAATTGCAGTACAAAAGAAATTATATATGAAAAATATGATCTAAATTACAAAAAACAACATGAAGAATAACAAATGCATTTTTTTGATACTAACCTAGGAACACAAAATATTAAACCTATTTTTAAAATGCATAAAGTATTTTGTGATGGTCCAAAAACTACCATAGTGCAATGTGTATACACATTATAGTGTAGTCAACACTACAATTTGTATATTGATTAATGACAGTAGTACAACTTATTATCTACAAACACAAAACATTCCAAACAGAATTCCAAACATTAACATGAATGTGTATATTCCATGTACACTAAAATAATTGAATATCTATAAAGCTTGATATTTTATGCTAATGGTAAACCTATGTGTTCAATGTACAAAAAACAAATACATTTATGAAAAAGAAAATGGAAACCAAATTTTGTTTGCATGGAGATGAACATTTCAAATCTTCTACAATAAACAAATCATTTTCAAGAAATGAAGCAACAAAAAGAATATAAATTCAACATACTTACGACATTTTGACAGTTTACAAATGTTGTTTGTCTCCACAAATTGAGTTGTTGTAACCAATACTCTTCATAGCCTTTAGATATTTCTCTCTCTAATAGGTCCTTGTCAAATTCTCTAAAACCAAAGCTCTTAAACCACTTGAGAGACATATTTGTCTTACAATGAGGATCTATACATTTGCTCTTTTGTTTGAAGTGTATCAAAGCACACCATGGGTGATACATATCCCTACAAACAAAAACTACAACATCATTGTGTGGGAATCCACACAAACAAACAACACATGGGGCAAATTTCAAAAAATTAAGTGGAATGTTAGACTTCACCTCCAAGTTGCACAATGGATTGGGATGCATTGTTGATCCCTTACTCTTCTTTATGTGAATAACATGCTACTTTCTTAAAGAAGTGTATTTCAATTCACAAAAACTCCTTTTCTACTTTAATTCTTCAAATTCAAGTTCCTTTAGGTCTAATTCTACCTGCAACTTTTCAAATTGGGCTTCATGTTTGACAATTAGATTTTGTAAGCACTTTTCTTACATCCTTTGAGTTATTAAAACATCATACTCCAATTTCAATTCTTTAACTTTTGTTTTGGGCAACGGTACCCTTACCAGCATGGTATCACCAACGGAATCAATGAAAGGCTCCTAGAGGTTAAAAAAGACCTCAACAACAACAATGGATGTAAGGGTTGGCTCATGTCTTGCTTCTTCAACTTCAAGAAGTCATGTTCTCTCCTTCTTTTCCAACACAAATGTTTGCATAGATTCCATGAGCATCTACAAAGTTTGCAATTGATCAACCAACTTTTGTTTCTTTTTACAAATTCGTTCAAAATGCCTCTTCGAAGCCTTGAACTCCATGGAAGCAAGTTGAAGCACTTGGGCTACCTCACTTTGGAGCTTAAATGTCCATGATTTTGAAACAGTGTGTGGCTCCTCAAGTACATGCGATGCCACCATAATTTTTGACTTTGTTTCTTCAACCATGGTTGATTCATCTTCAACAAGCAATTTGCATTTTGGCTATAAACTTTTTTTTTTTTTCATGAACTTTTCCCTTTGAACCTCCATCCTTGCTTTTCGTTTGAAAAACTTGTTGTGTTGATTAATGTTAGTCTCTTCAGCAAATGCCACCCAATTAACAGCCTAGTTGAACTTTTCAACGATAATCCCCAAAGCAAATTCTTTTGCAATTAACTTGGAGCACGACATTTTTGCCTTGCCATAACATAAAGGTCAATTTTTTTTGACCTTGGTTTTCATCTCTAGGTCCCAACATTTTGTGTAACAAAAACCCAAATGTGGAATCACTTTCCTGAAGGTCTCCATTAGTTTTTCATGCACCACATCTTGATTTGCTTTCAACTAGTGATGATTTATCCTTGATCCATTCAACCCAATTTGCATGAAGTATGCAAAGTCCCTTTCTAGAAGGGGATTTTTGAGCCTTTCCATTCTAGCCTCTATATTTGCAAGTGGGTCATTCAACTTGCTTATTGAGTCTAACTGTTTAGTGTCCAAGGTATCTTCACTTTCATGGCCTTCCTCACAATCATCAATAGTTACTAACCTCATAATGCCTAAACTTGAATCACAAACCCCACACCCCCACACAAAGACCAAACACAAAAACTACACACACCACCTACCCAAACACAACAAAAGTTTTGCAAAGCTTTCGGCTACATGAAAGCTCACAAACCAACAAATGCAATTCTAACTACCAAACATAGGTGCAAATGAAATTTTGTCAAACTTGGTGGTGGGGAGAGCTTGAATAAACAAGACCTATTTCATAGGAGCCTAAAACCCTACACAACAAGTGTACAAAAAAAGTAAAGCTACCACATGCAACATTTATTTTAGGCATGATTCGCATTTTTCATGTCTAAAAACAAATGTGGTCCAATAATGTGTTGGCACTCAAGCAGGAAATCATTTAAAAAGTAGTCTTAGGATCATCCTTATCATTAGCAGCTTTTAGCAATTGTTATCGCTAGAATGATATACCAATTATTCAACCTTGAGGGAAATGTTATTATGAAACATATGTGCTTTCATGTGCCCCCTTGCTTTGAGTTAAACAAAATTTTAAAGATAGTAAGCACAATTAACTATCCTTGAATCTTCATTCATGAATCATAATACTTTAACCAAAAGTCAAATGTATACAATACTTTATACAAGTTGTGTACTTTAAACATCCACTATTGTGGGAAAATTTGTCTACATTGTAGTATGCAAACACCTCACACATTGTTTTGCCTAAATTGGTGGAAAAAACTAACATATGTTATGTGTTTGTTAAATGATGTTATTGTGTTATCACTAGTTTTGATTTGTGGATATCCAAAGGTGCACATGATATGTTTACCTTGGTCATAATTTTTTGGCGATTTGATTGGAAACCAAAATAAGTAATTATTGGTTTGTTTGAAGCTATTAAAATCATAGGACAAGCGTTGGCTAAAAATCTCATTGATCTTTTGGATGCATATGGCTTGAGAAATAAAATAATATCATATGTGAAAGATGAGGGTTCAAATTTAAATACATTGACCAGTGCTTTGAAATTTGTTGTTAAATGTGAAACTTTAGGTTTGGAGGAAAACTTTTAGGAAACCTATTTTGGTCATGTTTTTTCAAAAGCATGCTAATATGCCACAACTAATGAAAAAGTTTGTACAAGCTTGAAATATGTGTCTATTAAATATATTTAGGCATATTTGCAAAAATGCATCACTTGGCTAGAGAAATTTGGTAAAAGTTGTCAAGAATGGAACAAAACTTGCATTGAAGCCGGTTTGAGGCCCAATAAACTAAACACTGTAGTGAAAACTAGGTTAGTTATGTTTTTAGTCATTTTACATTTTGTTCCATTTTTGCAAATCTTTTGTTTATGGATATTATAAATTATAAGTTGTTTTGTTGATCCATGTCGACGAATTGTAATGAGAATTACTAGTTGTGTCCCTCCACATTTAATTTGGCACATATTTCAAACTATTGTTGATGTTTTGTTTTCAGTTGTAAGTGCTTATGTGTTGAACTAATCTTGTGGGCATTGATTACTTTCTAATGCTTTGAATGCAATAATCACTATGAGCTTAAAACTTTTAAAAATTTAGAATTTCATCTAATTTGGAGGATTTAATTGATGATGATCTTGTTGTAACTTTGGAGTTGTCATTGCTTACATCTAACATTAAGAGGGAAGTATGTGGGGTTTTAGATGGTTTTCTTTTATTCTTCAAAAAAATATGAAAAAAATAAAACACATAACATGTTGTCCTTTACATTAGATCCTAGATTTAAAAGTCTAAGGTTGGTTTCATTTCTTATTGGTAAAAAAATGTTGTTTCCATTGTGGAAGAATATGATCAAAGTCCTTAATTCCTATGCTTTTAAGTGCTACCACACCTTCCACCTTATGGTAGAATTTAGACTTGAGGTAAATATGCAAATTGATGAAGAAAGTAGTTTCAACATTTTTGAGATGTCTGTTGGAATTAATGAGCCAATGAAGGAGGTGGTGAATGAGTTATAGATGTTTAAGAAATTTCAAGTGGATGTCAAGGACATTAAACATCCTTTAGAGTGGTGGGCAAAACATGAATCTTTGTTTCTAACTATGGTATTTCATGCTTGTCAAATTTTTGGCATTATTGATTCTCAAATATAAACTAAGATAATTTTTTCATTGGCTAGAATATTACAAATTTGAGGAGATGTTGCTTGCAATCAAATAATATAGATAAGCTAATTTTTGTTAGTAAAAATTAACCCAATGATCTTAGGGTGAGTTGTAGTTCACCTTCTAGTTTGATAGAGTTGATTAAGGCTAATGCTGCCTTTTCGAAAGAACTAGAGCAATATGAAAGTGAATTTGAGTGAACTTTTGAACTTGTAACTTTATTTGGATATATTTCTGAAGAAAAAAGTTGTTCTAGTTTGTTATCCAGAATGCTAGGGTATCTGATGGATATTAGTGTTGGCAGATATTTGCTCATTTTGAAATCCGGCATTAGATTAATTATATTTTTTGATATCCTTACAAGATATTACAAGTGGATTTCTTCAAAAAAATAATCATAGCCAAAACCAATGGATAACAAATAGGCAAATAACTGAAGTCGAAGAATATGGAAAAAATCTTATATCCACCCAACACTGGACAAGACACTGCTGTGAACTTTGTGAAGGATTGTGGGAGCACAAAAAGAAGCTGCAGAATTTGTGAAGGATTTGCAATAGAAAGAAGAGGGGGTTGGTAGATTTTGTTAAATAGAACTTCTGTTCACTCAATTTGCATTGGAACAACAAATCATAGTTTTCCAAGGATTTGTATTGCGATGTACCTCAGAGTCTGGTGTGACTGAGAGCATCAGCATTGCTAACCTTGGTTTCCTTCCTGTTATCTTCATAACAGTTTTGAAGGGAAAAATTGGGGTTGGGTCTCACAATGCAAGTTAGAGAGGGTTGGGTCCAGAGCTTCTCATCAGGAGTGGATTTCACATCCAGTTCAGGTGTGCACATGACGTTGATATGGGAACTGATGAAGATAGACTGGTGGTGAATGTGGATACTGCCCCTAACAGGAAGAAAAATCCTTCAAATGTTGAAGTTCTCACGGTGTAAGTTCTTTGGCATTCTTCTGTATTTGATGGCTGGTCTCCAAGCACTTCTGAGGAAATTTTACATTGGCATTCTGCAATCTACCATTGTTAGCAACAACATTCATTTGTCTGCATACCGGAGTAGTGTAACATGAGTATGGTACAGCACCATGCAGTCAATGTCTGCTTTGGACTTGTTGGACCTTGGATTTTAAAAAGGGGATGCATGGCAGATGTTTCCTTCAAACCTTGAATTTTTTGGGTGCTAGAAAAGCTGGTAAGTAGCACCTAGTTGTTGCTCCTTGCGCACTTTTTCTTCTTGCAGATTTGATCAAACACGATTATGTATAGGAGAAAACCCAGCAGCACGGCATTACACTTTCTGTAATGAGGAGCAGGGAGGTCCAGAAGTAAGGGCCTGCCTGAGGCAGAGCCAAGGGGTGCTTACTTCTGGAACTCCCCTGATTTGATTTGAGGGCATTACTGAGCTTAAATATTGATGCAATTTTTCTTTTCTTCTTTTTCCTGTGATACCTGGTAGGTATGATGGGGGAAAAAAAACAGAATGCCTATGCCTGCAGTTTCATTTTCTGAAATGCCGAGCCAGATTTAACACTCTTTAAGTGTACCTTCAAATACACTAAGGAAAACCTCGGAGGTTTTTACAATTGGTGGCAATTCAGGACTCTGATCAAGTATCTCTTTGAGTAGCCAAATTGGGAGGAGATTGACCCATACAAACTTGTCACGGATGTGCATGTAATTTCAGGTATGGCTTGATGAATTACAAGCAAAACCAATGTGCCCTCCAGCTTGTCCAAATTTCCAGAGTAGGTTAAATTACAAGACTTGCTATATATTAGGAAAGAATTTGGATCAGAGCCCTGGCGATGGAAGACGTAGAGACTTAGTAGGGCTATGCTGCTACAAAATATGGATTTGCATTAATATTCTGGACATTGAGTCACTGTCCCTTGATCAAAACAAAAATACATCTACACATAAACTCTTACACTCATTGACAACTTTTGCTTAATCCCTCAGTCTCAGTGGGATGGGAACTACAAAATGTACATGAATATGATGGCTCTTACACCGAATTCCTCATATGGCAATTTTGTATGGATGATGTCTTGGGTCTCAGATCAGACAGCCTGGTGAGATATATGAGGAATGCACAGCACAATCAGCTTGATTTGGAAGACATTGGGTCAGAGAGCTCAGCTCAGCTCAGTTATCAGGTGATTGTGCTGGAGTGCAAGATATTTGGAGAAGTTAGGGGATGTGGAGAGGGCATTGGAACCATTTTATCAAATGCAATGGGGAAGGTGAGGTGGGGATTACAGAGAACGATTCATTATTATTGGTAGTCTGAGAGACCACCAGGGATATTTGGCATCACACAAGGAACATGGTAGAACAGAAAGGAGCCTGGAGGTTCAAGATGACAACTTTGTGTGGCACCAAGTTTTGAAATTCCCAAGACAAAGCTCAAGACATAGCACAACAATAGGTGGAGGCATTATTTTGCAAATTGGAAAATCCAACAAATAAAGCGCGCTCAATGAAGTCCTCTATGTACCCATTACATTTAAATAATCTCCTTTCCAATGGTGCTATTGCATATGTCATAGAATTCATGGAATGTGAGTGTCAACATTCTTGTGTGTATGAGAGTAGTGAATGTGAATGAAAATATGCTTGTGTGAGCATTTTTGTGACTGAAAGAAGGAAGGAAGGTGATAGACAAGGAGGATATCTATCTAATGCTGAGATCTCCCAAACCACGGGCATTTCATGTCACACTCTTGGTATCTTCAGAAAGCTCTCAATGAATGAGTATGGAGGGGTGCACTGACTTGGTTTGAAACTGTTTGGAGCTATGGTGGAAAAGTTATTGATTCCTGAACCATTTTCTCAATGAAAACTAAATAAAATCGAAACTGAAAACTGTATTCAAATTTGGGGGTGTTCTTGGTGTTGTTGGAAAGCCCTTGGCAAGTCAGATTGCGTAGAGTTTATTTCACAAGTTTTAGAGCTAAGGTGTGGAAGATATTGATATTTTAGTGGATTTTGTTGCTGGAAATTCAAACAAATTGCAAAAATTGGGTTTGGAAAGAAAAATCAGTTGAGCCCTCTCAATGTGTTCACATTGCTGAATTTTTAAAATTTTCAATTCTGAAAATGTGAAAATAAAGAATGTGTTCACACTTGGGCTGATGGCACAGGCTACACTAGTAGAAGTTAAAGGAACAAAGCATGACCACAGGTTGGCAAAACTGTATGTAGGCTTTTATGGCAATTAAGGATAATATTATTATTTGGGCCTGGTGAACATTCCCATGTGAGCCACTAGACCCCCTAACGAGCGCTGTCTGGCGCCTTTTATGAGCCTGACTGTGCAGCCCTGTGGAGAACTTAGATGTTTTGCTACAAGGTTTTAGTTCTTTTTCCCTTTTGATTTTGTATCTGCAATAAATTAAAAAAATAAAACCCTCTTTTGAGTGCTTGATGCTATGCCAATGGTTAGTGCCACATTTCCTGCATGGGAGGTTCTAGAATCAAAACCTCCGTCTTGTTGCAAAACATTCGTGCAGAACATTGATAATGAGAAACATTGCATCAAAACGCAAATTTTGATCCCAGAAACCTCTCCTGCAAGAAATATGGTACAAACCACTAGCATACCATAAAGCACTAAAGGGAGGGGTTTTTTTTTTTTGCATTTATTTTAAAAACCTTGCAGCAGAACAGCACAGTTCTCCAAGGGCTACAATGTCAGGCCCATGAAAAGTGCCGAACAGAGCTCGTTAGGAGGTATTTCGCACCCCGCCATTCCCATGTTCAATTATGATTAGATTTAGGCCCACTTTAATTGGGGGTCCATGGTCCAAATTCTTAGGAACTAATTCAAATGAGTTGAGCTCTGCCGTGGACTCTAGCTTGTATCTTGGTTCTTCAATTCATGAGCTCTCCTTTTTAGGGTTTTTTTTTTTTTTTTTCTCAAAACAGTTGATTTTCCCTCTGAAACGGTGCTATTTAGGTTTAGCCTTGATTTGCCACTTTTTGGTCTTGGACCCTCATTTAAAGGGCCTTGGGTCCAATTTGTGGCTCTCATCTAATAAGATTTCTCTTTTTCATTGGACCTTGAACACTCATCGAAAGTGGCCCGAAGACAAAACTTTGCATCATGGACCACATTTGTGTAGCTGACCTCATGACCAGAACCACTGTGGTTAGCTTAGATATGTTTACTAGTTACCTAGTAACCACACGTGCCCTTACCTATTTCATAACAGGCATCTACTGACCTATTAGCCACCTATTGTTCTACCTAGTTACAAGACATATCTTCCAATGTGGGGTGGGTATTAGTAATTGCCAGCCAGGTATCAGAGTTGATAATCACAATCATCAAATAATCAAATACTCAGTTCTGATATAGAGTTGCGATTATCAAAAAATCAAATATCCAGTTCTTACATGTCATCACGGTTATCAAAAAAATCGACCACCTACCCCAGTTCTAAAATTGTGGTCATCTTAAAATCAAATATAATGCCTGATTCTTATATATAACCACGGTTCTCAATGTCTTTGAAAAATGCCAAATAACCACCACCTAAAAAACTGTCGGTTCTTTCATGAAACCCATCAGTTGTGTAGGGGTTTGAAATATCTGGAACCAGTGGTCTTCGGCTGCTGGTTTTTCACATTCATGAAAATGACGGGTATTAAAATTTTCAAAAACCCACCCCCACACTGATATTTTCTACAAGACAGGCTACCGAGGTAAAACCCAACATCAACTGAGATGGGGTTCATTCACATCTGAGTCATAAACTTGTGTCCACTGGATGGTGCACTGGTGGATGTTTGCACACTTGGCCAATTGATTCTCACATAGTATGGATTTTAGGTGATGTTTAGAGTTAGACTGTGTTAGAGGCTAGAGCTATAAGAAATTCTCTCATCCCTCCTCCTGTGAGCTCTTGACACATTTGAGTTATCCGGAAATTCCCCCAAACTGCGGGTATCCATCATCAGTTTTTCCACAACTGGGGGTGAAATGAGAAGTCAGGATGAAAACATTACTTGGGGTGAAAAAAATGGGGATCAAATTGGGTGGTAGAGCTCACATCAAAAACCTCCTTCAAGATTGATTCTTAGTTTGTTTTTATTGTCATTTTAAGGAAGGAGCACTGCAAATCCAAAAGATGACCATCAATCAAGATGGATCACACCCAATGCCAACATCAATTCATGGTTTGGGAATTTATCTTATAGCTTTGGGGGAATTTTCTTCTTTGAATTTACAAAATAGTTGAGTAAAAATATAAGGTCTTACATATTGGTTGTTGGGTAGAAATTTTATTTTAATTAATTGTATAATAATATTATGATTATTTTGAAAACCACAATATAATTAATATAAGATATGCATTACTCCTTGATATTTAAAAAAATTAAAAAATATGTAATAAAAATTGTAAGTGTTAGTTATTAGTATGTTCAATTAGTATGTTAATAAGTGAACTAGTACTAAAAAATGAACTAAGAAGTGAACATGGAGAAACATGAAATGAATGTCAAGGAATGTGAATTGAAGGATCCCTCCACACCATTGATAGTTGAATCATTTTGAAAATACTTACATTTTAAATCGGTAAATTTTGTTCTAGCACCTCCCAATTACTTAATTGGATGATATGATAAGTATATGGTTCTTGAAAAAATAATAATCTTATCACATGGTTGTACCATAGTTGTATCTTGATCATTCCTTATATTTTCAAGTACTACAGTTAAATATTAAATACATATAGGGCCAAGTATCAAATTTTAACACAAACCAAAAATTATAATCAAATTTAAAACACAACTTAAATATGTGCATATTAGAAACTTAAGTACTAATAAGGTGTGACTAAAAATGAAGGTTGCTTCACATAATACCACCCCAAACAATACCTTGTTTAACACAAATAATGTAAAATTTTAGCACTTAATGTTCCCCGTAGGCTTATAGTTCATCTACTCAAGCCTTGACAAATTTTCCACAACTCAATTTCACATGAGCCATCCCCAAGCAAAAATTTGGCCTCAACACAAGTTTCAAGGAACCTATTACAACACAAATTTGGTTAATAAAAGATTTTGCACCAACAATGTTAGAGAGCATTGGATGACCAAACATTAGAACACCATAACTTTTAAGTTGAAAAATCAAGTAAGAAAATGTCCCCTCTTTCTTTCAAAATTTAAAATAAAAATATGATAATCATTGAATCTTATAAAGTCCATTTCAATATCTAAATTCACTTTTTAAAGACCAATATTTAGGAGATGTGTTTTAGAAGGTCTAATTTAGGGTGGTATGAACTTGAACATAAAAAAAGTGTTAACTTGAACATCATTAAACGTTTTTATTTGAGGTTCAATTTCATTGGGCTGAAAATACATTGCACATGGACTCTCAATTGTTGTTTTTGGTCCATCATACTGTTTTTTCACCCAAAAGGTGATTGGGGATGTTAATTGCATTTAACATGGATAATTCTTGTGTGCCATTTGCATGGGTTCCATTGTAATCCAAAATTAATTGGAAGAACATTCATTTTAGCACAAATGTTGAAAGTTGATTTTTAAATGATTTGATTATTGACAAACCTTCCATATAATTATTAGGTTATTTGAAAGAAAGCTTGGAAAAGTTTTGAAACCATTGTAATATTTCATTGAGATGTCATCAATTTGATGCCACCCCTATTACAATTTGTGATTGTTACCTTTGTGTTTCATTAGATTTTTTATTGAACTTGGATAAAATTTACCATGGTGAAAGTGGTCAACCCCCTAATGAACAAGGACCAATGGTTGCAAACATAATGAATTCATTAATAGTTAATTCATTAAACTAACTCCTTAATTCTTAGCCTACCTAGCCATTTTTTAATTCATAGCCTACGCTAGAGAGCCTTTAGCTAAGAAGTTAGGCCATTTAAGATAAAAACATGGGCCTTAGATGGCCTAGCTTATTCACTTAAACTAAGTTGTTATAAAAGTTAGGATTTGATCCCCACATCTTTATTTTGAAGGACAAAGTCCTTATCATTGCACTATGTTTTTTTATGGGAAATAATTTGTAATCATATTTTAATAGACATTTTTTCTATCTTATTTAAGTAGCCTACTCAACCTACCTTAATTAACCTACCCTGCCTTAAATAAGTCTAGGTAAGTTAAGTTTTCCTAGGGCCTACTTAAACATATTTAGGGCAAACACAAGTTTACCTAAGTTTATATAAAGGCCTATTTGGGGACTACCTAGGGGCTTCCTAAGCTATTATATGGTTTACAAAAGGCTACCTAGCCCTACTTAGGGGTTACCTAAAAGGCCTACCTAGGGGTTACTATAGGTTACCCTAAGGGTTATGTATGCTACCCTAAGGTCTATTTAAGTCTATCTAAGGGCTATGACATAGGCCTACCAAAAAACTACCATAAGCTACCCTAAGGGTTTTATTGGTTACTTAATGGCTATGTAGGCCTACCTAGGGGTTTGTAATTTCCTTAGGGACAATTATAAGCTACCTTAAAAATTATGTTACTTACATAAGGGTCACCATATGCTACCTTAAAGGTTATGTAGGCTACTTAAGGGCTATCATAAGTTAACTTAGGGACTATGTAGGCTACCTTAGGCTATTTAGTGACCTAAAGGCTAACTATGACACCTAGTTTCTACATACAAAGAACATAGGGTTACATAAGCTATTTAGGGCCTACCTAGGGACAAAATAAACTTATTTAAGGCCTATGAAGACATAGGCTATTGTCATTAGGAGAAAAACCCATTTCTTACCAATGACTACATGCTTTCAAATATATTTTGATTACATAATTATATTAATTTCAAAAAATTCCATGTCAATGGCTATACCTAGCAAATAAATCAGGATATTGATTAAATTGGTAAGTGTATAGTGTTGAAAACCAATTAGGGTTGGCCTATGATATTTTTTAATACAAAAAATAACTCAAAACTTAAGCTATAGTTGAAACATCAATTATGTGATGGCATCATGCCTTGTCACCTCACCCTCTTTATTCCTCATTAGCAATATGTGATGACATGGTTAAATCACAAGTCACCCATTTGATTATTTTGGCAAACCATTTGTGAAGATGGATGAAATCGTGGGAGATCAACGAATGGATGGATGAAATGTTGGGTATGTTTGAAACCTTATTGTGACTTTATTGTGACTTTCTTTTCCAATTTTGTTACAACTTTGTTTCAACTTTACCAAACGTTTAGGTTCAAGGTTGGTAATAGGTAGGTAGTTATGTTGGTATGGTGTGTTCATATTAACAATAACCATAATAAATAGAACTAGCGCTTGGCTTTCATGTTTCAAAGTGGCAATTTAAATTAATGCTGAAATTGTTGGATTTACTGATATAACAACATTGGGCAAACCCATCCTAAGGTGGTACCACTAAAAACCATTTCACCAAAATTCAAGGAAAAGTGGATCCAATTTCATTTAATTAAAATTTTTACTATTTTTAAATTGTTATTTTTATTATTGACTTGCACCACATGGGCTTTATGTTACATTATGAAACATTTGTAAACACCTACATATACTACACAAATAAAAGATGCGTGTTCTTAAAATGTTCTTAACATGTGTTCCTAAAAATCTTAACCCCTTATCATTAAGTGTCAAGTTGCACCATTGTTAAAACTTTTTGTTTGATTATTTGATAAACCAAATAAAAATTTTGTTGATTGAAACCAAAAAAAAGGAATTATTGCAAATTTGTAAACATGAATACAATGGCCCTTCAAGACCTCCTGGTCCTAACCTTCAAAAATTGTTTAAAAAATCATGGTTGTTTCAATCCACTATCTATTAAACAAATAAAAAATAAGATTATTTGAAACCTTCCTAGTTATTAAAAGCATTTTAAAAAGTGAAAAAAATGCTCCTTTTATGTTCAAGAAAAAAGGAAACTCAAGTGTCACTTTTTCCTTGACCACTCATTTGGGTTGAAATGAGTTCAAATCAGCCAAAAGTTTTGTCAATAAGTTAATTTTCTATAATTTATTTTTACATGTGTGTATGTGATGCCACTTTAATGACATGTTAATAATGGCAAGTTGTGCTTGATCACTAGTATGGATGTTATGAAATCTAAATTGAATCATTACATGTTCCAATTTGAATTTTGGTTTGAACAAAGGACATTTAACAACTTGATTCAACAACAAATTTACTTTCATAAAAAGCCTCTTAATTTTCATAATACAAACTCTTCTATTCTCAAAAAAAAAAAAACAATGGGGGACTATTAGAATCATCTTTAAAAATTCAAAACTTCAAAATAATTCAATTTTTAAAATTTTAAATTCAAGTTCTATTTTAAAATTAAAGTTCATGAGTCATTTAAAACAAAAAAATGTGATGCAATGTATATGTTTTCAAAACATAATTATAGCTTATAATACAAGAAACTAAAGCTTAAAATTTCAAAATGTTTGGGTGTGATTTGAAATTTGATCATGTTTTTAAATAAAATGCAAAATCTGGCAAAAAAAAAATCATTTTTAAATATTCATATTTATTAAAAATTGAGTAACAAAAAACATATGGCATATTGGGGAAATTGTAAATATGATAAATAAGAAGTTGCATAAGATTTCATTAAAAAATTCCTTTTTATGAAAAAGGTTTTTTTTGGGAAAAAAATTTCAAAATGAGAATAATTTTTAATTTCAAGTAAACACATTGACTTGTTAAATGTTATTTAGACTTATTTGGAATATTAAAATTAATTTTCTTGCAAATCCAATTGAAGTTTCAAATTATACATGACTTGAGTACTGTTTTGATATAAAAATGATAATAATCCCTTAAATGAATCCTATGTTGTTTTGAAGTTGGTGGGTCTCAAAATTTTGAAATGCGATGTTCCTATTGGTTACACCCAAGGATGGGTTTGCCCCATTTATAATATATTATGAGAACATGTGAATTTTGAAATAAATTTAATGAATTAAAAAATGAAAAAACATTTTAAAAAATTGTAGTCAATGTTTTTAAACCAAACAAAAATCATTTAATGACTTAAAAAGATTTGAAAATGATTTTTTGACAATCTTTTGATACAAACATTAATAGAATAAAATAAAAATTTCTAGAATGATTTAAAAGATTTATTAAAGAAGTTTTTCTTAAATATTTTAAGAATATTCCAGCATAAGGAATAAAAAAAAGTGGTCAATGTGGTTCAAAAGTGGAAAATGTGAACTTGCCTAATAGGTAATATGTTTAAATGAAGTGTAAGTTGATAGGAAGGTAGGTAAGTAGGTAGCTTTAACATGTAAGTTATAGGGTGTGGGTGTAGTCACAATAATAAAAGCCAAAATAATTACATGTAACCAATGTTTAATTTTTCATGTTTTAGTCTCAAAATTTGTACTAATGTTATAAATCATTTAAAAAAATTCATGACAATGTTTTCAATATATTATGTAAACATGTTGTATTATTTGGAATGAATCTAATGAAATAAAATATTTGAAAACATTTGTTAAACATTGTAAGCAATGTTTTTAAAAGCATTGTAACGATTTCTATTTTGGGTATATTCTTGAAAAATGACATATTTTGGGGGAAATTCTTTAAACATATCTACTGTAAGTCAAATGATTTGTTTGATGATTTTTTTCAACTTACAAATGAAGATATTTTAGGAATATTTTAGAAAACATTCACTCAAGGGTATAAGGTGGGCTTGTGTTCATGTGAAGACATCCATGTAGGTAACAATAGGTAGGAAGGTAGGCAATAGGTAGGTAAATTAGTTACAACCTACTTACATATTACATACTTGCATGCTTGCCTATTATCAACCTTGAGCCTACATCACTAAAAGAAATTTTGTCCATTCCAACCATATGGTTATGATTATAAATGCAACTATTGTTCAAATCAATTACTTTATGACTACAATTATGTTAGTCTTATGTGTCATTTTAATTGTGAACGTGTGTAGTCATATATATAACTATTGTAATCACACATGCAACTACAATGTTGATATGACCAAATGAAGTTTCAAATGCAACTACAATTTGCGGATATTACATGTTTGGATAGAAAAGTACAATGAAAGTGCATTTTTCATCCAATATTGAATTGATAATTGGATGGATGAAAACTTAATTGCTTTTGTAACTGGTCATAATGTTTTGGCAATTGGGGCCCAATAATTTTTCCATTTGCAATATTTTGATGATTAAAACATATATGGCATCTTTGGAATTACAATATTTGTTCAATAATCAACTTGTGTTTAATTGTTTATTGGTATTTTGTACAGTTAATTAACATTAACAATACAAATTATTACATTTTTATTAAAATATATTTGAGTTATGATCTATTTTAAAATATTATATGTGATGATTATTTAATTATAAATTATATATCTAAATAGAATTTTATTGGTAAACTTACAACATATTGTAATCATAATCAAGTATGATATTTTTCTAATCAAATGGAGGTTTAAGATGTTTAAAAAATATATCATTTATTTGATCATCAGGTTTTATCATAATTCTAGGTGAATATATATATATATATAGAACTTAAAATTCCATCAAATTCATTAATTATCTAAAGTTACTAAATATTTTTAAAATTTAAATTAAAAATATAGAAGAATATTATACATCATAAATAATATAACTGATATATATTTTTATTTTTATTTTTCTGAAATGTGACTGATATATTACCCATTTACAAAAATTATATTCCAATTAATTAAAATTATGATATATTCTGATCACATTGTATAATTTCTTTTAATGAAATGAAGGATTAAAATGCAAGAAATACATGATTTTATTTATTTATTATAGAAAATGAGACATAACTTTTTTTCATTTTATAAATCATGTGCTTGAAATTTTTTTTTCCAATGAATTGTCATCAAAATGTAATTCAATTTATTGAAATTCAGGGGGGGGGATTTGAATTAATGTAGATTTTTGGAAGAAAATATATTTAATCGTGTACATCTTTGAAAGTACTTTAAAAATAAAATTTGAAAATTTCCATTTTGACAAATATCAACAAGATATAAAATATTGAAATTGATGTTTATGTAATGTTTAAAATCAAATATGGGTTAAATAAAATTCATCCTATTTTATTTTCACATCAAGTTGGGTGGTTTGATGGTAGAGGAGTTGATATCCATGTTTGTGGTCTAAGGATCAAACTTCACAAGTGATATGGTTGTGGTCAACAATAGTATGTTGACCATATATACCTTACATAACTAAGTTACTTAACCTAGGTACCTAAAATAGGTGGCATACCTACACCGGTTTCCGTAATTAATGTTACTCACATTATTTGCGAACAATGTTTTTACACATCGCTTTCCGTTATTAATGTTAATAACCTTAATAGCGCGTTAACATTAATACAGGCGTAATCTAAATAATGTTAATAACATTATTTAAATCGATACCTAATTAATGTTAATAAGAGAAAACTGTATTTGGTTGCCAAATGATATTTGGTTCGCACGCACGGACAAAATGAATTAATATATAAGATACGTCAGTGCCAAATGGCGCCACTCTACAGTCTACAACCCTTATAGCGAGCTATAGCAATGCAGCTGCCTTCTCGTCCCAAGATCCCCCATTCCTCCATTAATGTTAATAACATTAAATGGGAACTAACATTAATTTGGTATTAACATTAATTACGGAAACCAGTGTAGTTAGGTAAATAGGGCAACCAAAAAGTTATGTTAAAAAATTTTGTTGAAAGAAAAGTTTTTAAGTTAATTCAAGAAAATATAAAAGTTTTGTCAAAAGGCATAGGTTTTACTAATAGGTATAAGTTTAGCCATGAAGAAATAGAAGTTTTTCCAAAAGATAAAAAATTTGGGAAAAAAAAATAATGATTTTGTCAACATGTAAAAGTTTAGCCATGAAGAGATGGAAGTTTTGCCAAAGGTATTAGTTTAGCTATGAAGAATAAGAAGTTTTTTCAAATGTTAGAAGTTTAACCAAAAATAGATAGAGGTTTTACTAAGAGGTGTAGGTTTAACTAAAAAAATATAAAGGTTTTGCTGAGAAGAAAAGGTTTAGCTAAAAAGAGTTTAAAGTTTTTCCAAGTCATAAAAGTTTAACCAAAAAGAGATAGAGGTTTATTGAAATGTAAACATTCAATTAGAAAAAGGTAAAGGTTTTGCCAATAGATGAAGGTTTAATCTAGAATAGATAGAACTTTTGCCAATGTGTAGTGATTTAACCATGAAGAGATGGAGATTTTGTCAAAAGCCAAGAAGACTTATAATTTTTGCTAAAAGGTAGAAGTTTAGTTAAGAAAATTTATAGGTTTTGTTGAGAGGTAAAGGTTTCGCCATGAAAAGATAAAAGTTTTGCTAAGAGATAAATGTTTAGTTATTCAAATGTAGAGATTGTGTTAGCATGTGGAGGTTTAACTATGAAAAGATGGAAATTTGCCAAAAGATATAGGTTTAGATAAAAAGAGCTAGAAGTTGTGCCAAAAGCAAAGGTTTTGCCAAGAGGTTTAGCCATGAAAAAATAGAAGGTAGCTAAGTCTCGGGAGGGACATTTAGTGTAAAGTTTGGGATCTACGTGTGTCAAACAACCATTTTTAGGGGGAGTATTAGATAATTGTCCAACCTATTTTTTATCACCCTATTATTTTATATATATATATATATATACCACCCTATATTAATTATAATCCATTGTTTCATATTTTTATATACCCTATATTATAATTAAATTGATTATTTGAATAAAATGTACACACTATTTTTAACTAATTAACTTATAATTTTTACCCAGCAACCAATATATCACACCCTATATTTTTATTCACATATTTTCTACTTCTTTTTACTAGTGTTCCTTCAAGGAGGTAATTAGTAAGAGGTTGATAGGTAGGGCCAAGACATAAGTCAATAATGTAGCTAGGTCAATAGGGTAGCTAAAGAATTAATGTAACTAGGTTGCGGGGTAATATGGTCAGGGTTGGAAAAAAACACCAAAAAAATAAAAAGGTCAAAGGTCAGCAACCCAAACAAGTTGATTGTGATATAATGTTGGGTTAACACAATGTTAGGAATCGGATGAAAAAACACAACCCATTGTATGGATAAAATGGCCAATTATTGCATTAGTGGGTGCTAGTTATTACATTGTGTCTTCGCACTTCTTGATTCACCATAACTTGTAATGTATGAACTTTGAAAGTATAATCCCATTTATCATGCATCCAATTAGTTTCACATTTTCCAATCCCTAAGCTTGTGCAAGGAACTCAATTCCTAGGTCTTGCAACCCTTGTATTAAGATTTCTTTTTTCACATAAAGTATGGCCGTTGTAACAAATCAAAACCAAGAATCACAGTTTTCACTATTGAAAAAATGATTGGTATTCAAGGATTTAAGTAAAACGAAACAAGGGTCTATAGTGTACATTGTACATGTTGCTTTATGTGTTGGTGGATAATGCAAAGACAAGAGTCAATCTATATTTTGGTATTACTTGGACATTATTTCCCTACCTCATGACTCATCCCTAGATAGTAACATATTCAACTACCTTAAGTTGTTATCTCTCAAAATGATGAGTCCTCGCACATTGTGTGTAATATGATTTTTTGTTAGATTTTGTCAAGGTTGGTGGCTTTATTTAGAGTTAGAATCCATTTGGTGATAAAATAAAAAAGTGTATTTCACAACTCTGAGACTATAGTCCTCACATCATGTGTCAGCATGAACAATTTTTTTAATGATGAAATTACATGTTTAGGTTCAATTGTAGTTTCAAAATAATTTGGATCATACCCTTACATTTGAAAAAAAAACAATGTGGCATTTTAAGCCAAAAAAACTCATTTATAACAATATCATGATGTAGAATTGATAACATCTTTGGTGTTAATTTTCATATTCATCAAGATTGGGAAAGTTTTATCTTTAAGGCAACATGTGTGGCAAATTTCATTTCATATCTTTTTAGTGTGGCTTGTGTTGCTAGCCCAAAGTGTGAATGGGACCTTGACGATAAAGATTAATTGTGAAAAAAACTATTTAAAACTTCAATTTAATTTCCAATGATGAAATTGTTCAAAATTCAATATTTCCCCCATTTTAGGTCTAAAATTACGAAATCATCTTCAAGAAATCCCATTCATCAAGGGTTTTCCAACAATAGAAAGGAGCTCACCCCACTTTCCTTAAAATATTTAGTTTTGCTTTCATTGAATTTTCTTTGACAAAAGTGTTCAAAATTCAATAACTTTGGCATTGCAAGTCTAAACATTATTAAACCATCTAGGTGCACCCCTACTCATCAAGGGCTTTCCAATGATACCAAGAGTTTGGCAAGGGGCATCGTGATTTGACATATTTCAACATGACAAACAAAACAAACAAACAATGTTCCTTAATAAATAGATTTTCCCTTTATCTAAAAGGAAGGTTCAATCCTTGCATGGACGGGCTCATGTCATTTGTGTGTGAACTTGATCACTTTGTTTTTCTCGTTGTTTATCCTTTAGACATGGCTTATTTATTTGTGAATCCATCTAACTCATTATGCTCATTTTGTTTGTACATGGATGAACTCTATTATCAATTACTATGAATGTAGATGGGTTTGAATATGTTGTGCAAATATGTCATTTATATGACATTTGCATGAACATGCTTATGGTAAAACCAAAGCTTAATACATTAAACTCCACACATTTAGGACATCTTTTCATTACACTTTTTGTTCACAATCATTTTGTAGTTCCACCTTAACCAAATGTAGGAGTTGTGAAAGTTGTGAATCAAACTATGAGTCACCATAAGGTGACATTTGTCAAATTTTTAATATTAGAACTAAATGATAGCTTGAAAGTAACTAGATTGTCAATCTAGTAACATTCATTAGTTATAAGGTTTTAACCCATTGCAACTATGGAATGGAAATAAATTGTTGTAACATGGCCTATGTCAATGGCTTGTTATTAGGCTTTTGTGATTACAAATTATTTTGTATAGCTACATGATCATACTAGCCCAATGGAAAGATACCTTTATTTGAACAAAATATTCCAACCCATAGGTTTTGTGCATACTTATATTTAATTACAACTCCCAAAGGGATCAAATCCTCTTATGGGTTATTTTCATTATTTTTCTCAATGTAATCACACCTTTAGATTTGCACATTGAAATTTATTTGGTTGTAATTTGGCAAATGGGTTTCTTTCCTCTATGAGTTCAATTTATGCCTTTGGTTTGTTTTATTTGCTAATGACTTCTTCCTATGTGTGGTGCCATGTTGATTTTTTTTCTAAGTTGATATCACTTTTGATTCTATCAATGACTCATTTGTTTCTTGTTACACTTTTTTGGATAAGAGGAGATCGTGTATTTGATTGATGTGGGTGTTGATGTTCCTTTCACACTATAATGGTCTCAATGATTGTTTGAGATACATAAATTTCCTTTAAGAAGTAATATTGAAAAATGGATCAATAAGAGATTTCCATATTTTTGGCCACCTTGTATAATTTATCATGAAATGTTGGTGATAATCAATTTCAAATTCAAGAAATCCATAAAGAAATGCATGGTTGATTGATATGAATAAATTTGGGTTCATATATAATTCAATCAACCATGTATTAACATATGGGTATATTCATGATATAGTAGCTCAAATATGATAGATGCAAGTATCCCTAATGGTCCAAAAAAATCATGGAATAGGGTTTTGGGGGGTCGAATTTAAGACACTGATGTAAAATGATGTATGGTTGTGCATCGTCATTGGTCAATCTTTTACCATTTAGTTTTTGAAATCTTCCTACTTATTTTTCCCTCTTCTATGTCTATTGTTCATTAATGTTAGTGTTAAAAGGCATGCATAGTCCAATGGTCATCTCTTTCATGTGACATGCACTAAGCAATCATCACATCAAACTTGTGCATGGGTGTTTTTTTGTCAACATTTATGTCAAATGCAATAGAGTTGTCATGATAGTACATTTACAATTTGATTATTGAGCTTTTTTAGTTTTTATGCACATTTTTATTCTTTTATCGTGTCACTTAAAAATGCAAATGACAATTTGATTTGTGGTATTATAAATAGAAGTTAATGTGGCAGTTTGATCATAAGTGATTTTAAGAAGAAGGTCAAAATTGAGAAACCAGTGTCATCATGGGTTGAACCTATGTATGGAGCACAACCAAACATCATTTTTGACCCAAAAAAATAGTTTCTCAAAAATAGTTCGTTGAAATATATCGTCTTTGCAACAAGGGCCCATCACCCAAGTGTCTAAAGCTGGGTAGGGATGTTGAAAAATTAGAAGTAAGAAAATATTTAGGTCAAGTATCAATATGAATGGCTATTGATACACTTGATTTAATGATGAGGAGATTATAATTAAAGTAAAGAACTTGTGGATGATCTCACATCAAATAACACAAGTGTGCCCTCACACACATATGATCAACAAGGTAGAGGCACAAGGTTTTGTCTACCAAAGGAAAAGCAAAGATATTAATTGGGCAATTTTTGCCAAGTGGATGATCTGAGACTAACTTTAAAAATTACAATCTTCAAAGGCGACTAGAATTGGAAACAAATTTGGTAATTTTAATGATGATGATATTGTTGTAGATTGAGAAGTAGAAGAAGACAACACAAGTATTAAAGATGATGCCATGCCATTTGATAGTCCTTTGCAAAATTGACTCATGTCTAACACCATAGGTGTTCACTTTTAAAGGTTTTTAATCAAAAATTAAACTTAAAATTTTATCAAATGGATTTTTGGTTTGAATTCCTTGATATTCATATGAATGAAAAATTAACAACTTGCCATGATTATCATGGCTTTAAATGACAAAACTATTTATCCAATTTTGACTGCTTTTCTTTGCGATTTGACATTTTTTTTGGTTCATTGGATTGTGATTACACCCTGCTATAGAACTTGAGAAGGTTGTCAACCGAATCAAGGATTGTGAAGGGTCAAAACACAATCAAAGGAGCCACAAAGGGTGTCAAATGTTAGATTTTGTCATAAAAAACTAAAGATTTCTTTTTTTTCCATTTGAAACCATGGTAATCATGGCACATTATTCCTTTTTTATACACATGAATGTCAAGAAACTCAAATTAAAAATTCATTTTATCCAATTTTAGGTTTTGTTTTAGTTAATGACTTTTGAAGCAAAAAATATTTATCATTAAAAAATGACATTTTTACAAAGGACTCATATAAAATAAGTAAGTTGAAGGTAAAAAATATGAGATGACAATAACCTATTAGACACACAAAAAAAACATTCACAATTTTAAAATCTTGAAACTTCAAAATATGTACATTTGAAAATTCAAAATTTTAAAACTTCAAAAGTGTTTTATCACATATAAATGGGGTATAATGTACATGACGTATTAAACAAAGTTTTAGTTTATATTACATTAAATTCAACTTTAAAAATTAACAATTTTGGTATGATTTCAAATTATCATCATTTTTCAAGATGAAACATACACTAGTAAAAATTGGCCAAAATGTAACCACTCTATTTGCGACTACATGTGACTATTAGTTATTTGCAATTACATTTGGACATTTTTTGAACTATTTATGACTTAGTTATTTTGCAACTATAGTTGGTCATATTGCAACTACATTACAATTAGTTTGCAACTATTTTGATCTTCATCCAAGAAGAATAATTTATGTCCCATTAATTGCAAATGTGACCAATTTACATGCAACCTTATGAATATACAAAGGTGTATTTTATAAATTTTAAGGAATAAACTTGGGTGTATTGTAAATGTATATTTTGAATGTATATGAACAACCATATTACATGTGTATTCAAGTATTCTTATTAGCATAAATGGCTTCGATATCATGGTTACACTAATTAATGTATATTTTGAGTATATGAAAATTTTATGTAAGATATTTACCAAATATAATGTGCCCATATTACAAGTTTATCCACACCATCTTATTATATATTTTTTAATTATTACAAATGAAATTTATTAATATTAATATTATATTATGTATTTATATTAATTACATGTAATATAAAGTTAAATTTCAAAATTATTTTTAACTATTTTTTAAAAAATAGTAACATTTTACTACATAATGATCATAATGATGATGATATTAGAATGATAGGAAAAATAATTATATAAGTACGGAAATAATTACTACAAATCTATTTTATTATACTATTTTCAAATGACTAATGTACTTATTCAGAATTATTATTTTTATAATTATTATTTTTTTTAAAAATAATTACAATAAATCGTATATAATAAAAATAAAATAAAATAACTAACCTATGCTAGCTACAAATTACATTATTATCATTATAAGTAATCAATTATGAAATATTATTATATTATAATATGTACATCAAGAATAAGAAAAACCCTTATTAACAAAAGATGATATTTTAACAATTGAACATCAATTTTCCACTTATAGAAAAAATAGAAAAAAATGACCCAAAAAAAATTGACACTCAAAATTGAAAAGAAAAAAAAGAATTCATAAAACTTAATACATAGAAAAAGATGTGGAAATATTAATATATAGTTTTATGTTTTTATGTTTCAAATTTATAATTAATATATTTTAATTATGAATTTCTCAATGATTATAATCAATTACTGATATATAATTTTTATTTTCAGTTTTATTATTCTATTATTTTATAATAATTACTATAGTAGTTAGAATGGAAATTTAATAAATTATTATACAAATATAGAAATTATTTTTGAAGGACGAATACACTTATTAAAAATATAAAATATTTGTAATAGTTCATAAATAACTATAATGAGTGAAGTAACAATATGAATAATAAAAATAAAATAGTTAACCTTGGTTACCAACTAACTACAATAATAATTAAATTAATGCTACTTTTTCTATTAAATATTTACATTTATATTTATTATTATCAACTATAAAAATGAAAATTATAATGGGAAAATTATAATAAAATAATTAGCCTAGGGTAGGTTTTAATTATATTATTAAATTAAAAACATTAATACTCAATATTTATAATAATTATTTACTGAATATTTCAGTTATTATATTAATTTATATGGTTATGAAATATTTATTTATTTATTTATTATTATTATCTAATTATTAAAATATTAGCCAATTATTAGTTAAGTAAATTGGTTGATAGATCATTATAGTTAATATATAGTTAAAATTAAATATTATTACTGTTTATCTAGCTAATAAATTAAGTAATATTTAATAATAACTAATAATATAATTAATTGAACAATCATAATATATTGATGATGATTATTATAAATAATTTTAAAAAATACTAGCTAATTAGTTGATTTATTAGTTCATTAGTTAGCTACTTAGAACCTTAGTTTGTTGTCATTTACCTACTTAATTATATACTTTTGAAGATGAGTCACAAACGACTTGCAGCTAAAAAGTTTATCCCATATGTTTTGTTTTACATTTTCATATTTAAAAACATGAACATATGGGATGAGCCAATAAAAACAACTTAACCCAAAAAATATAAATATTCATGTACTTAGACCTAATTACCTACTTCCCTAATTTACCTACCTCTCCACCTGAATGCGTATTTGGCCTAGGTAGGTAAATAGGTCCTACATAGATAGGTGTTTAGCTTGGATGGGTAGGTAGGTATATAGGTAAGTAGGTACCTAGTTCAACCTACATACCTAAATATTGATTTAAATTTAATTTGGTCAAATTTAATTAAGATGCCACATGGTAAATTTCTTTTGCACCACATGTCACAATCTAAACCATCCAAACATAAAAATTAAATGTTTTAGATTATTTCAAAATAATAATAAAATATTTTAAATTATTAAAAGTTGGGACACATGGCAACACATAGTTTGTTCCCATTGTTCACCAAAAAAACGTATATGATTAGTCAAGGGATGAAGGCATATTTCGTTGATTTTTTCTTTCATATAGAATTCATCGTTGTTTGCAACTAGTGTCAATACAACTTGTTTAATGCGACTATTAGGATTTTAATTGCAAATGTTGTTTGCAACTAAAAATTAATCACAAGAACTAATGGCAAAATGGCCATTTTCTACTAGTGATAAAATCTATAAGGAATCTATACATTTTTACTAATTCATACTTATTATAAAAGGATTTCTAAATTTTACTTATTGGGGCAATTCTAATCATTTTTTCATAACAAGTTGCAAAAATAATCATTCAAAAATTCATTCGTATGAAAATATTACTTTGGGGGAAAAAGACATGTAATCCTAATGTAAATTAATGCTTGTGGTTCCTTTGAGTGCATTTTGACCTAAAGGGATTATCAAAGGAGCAAATGCCAAAATTTCAGAATTATTGTAATAGATATTATAGGTTTCGGATTTGCGATCACAAGGTGACAACACAAAAACTATAACAATTGCACTTGTTAAACAATATGTTTTACAACATGAACTGAACTCCCATGGTCTCATCGTTGATGCCTTGAAAAACTTGCTAATAACGGTGGAGGTTAATCATGCTATAGTTGTGGTAAAAAACTTAAAGGCACAACAAGAGTGGAAGAGGATAACTAGTAAGATGGATGTTTGGAAAAGATCATTTAATCCATCACCTTTGCCAAATTTTTAATGGAAAGTGATGTTTCACCAATTTTGACTTCATTTGCGTTAATACTGCCATGTCCATTTTGCCATAGAGGTTTTGCTCCTTTGTGGGATTGCAAATTTAGTTTCATTGAAAACATATGGCTTAAGAGGCTAATCCTTTAGTAATGTGGTTAGGTTGTGTTTCCAAATAGATAATATTTTTCTAATGAGATAATTATCCTTAACATGGTCAATAAGACCATGGAACAACATGTTTTCCCTACCCTCGTTGAAGCCACAATGGTCACTATTGCATTTGACCTTTAGATCTCACAAGGTGGGTTGAACACTTTTGCCTTGGTGGTTAATTACACTAATAAAAAGTGGGAACCATAGCATGTTATACTCAATATCTATGAGGTTCACGAGATTTCAAAAGTTGCCATGGTTAAACAATTGAATTTGTACTTGTTTTGGACCATTTGACAAAGTCATCACATATGTGAAAGACGAAGGTGCTAGCTTTAACACTTTCATAATTGCTTTAACAAACAATTTTGTGTGCTTCATTGATGTTAACGTAGCCACTTGTTTTGAGCATGCCATGTCCAAATGTTGTTAATATGCCATTAATGATGTGAAAGTTTGTAGTGGAATGAGAAAAGTACTTTCCATCAAGGATGCATAGACTCCTCTTTAGAAGACTATTACTTGGACCAAAAAAAACAAAAGGTAGACAATAATGGGTTATATGCCAAGAAAATTGTGTCTTTTTCCACTACCAAAATCTAGTAAGATAATATCATCTATTATACTAGTACATAATTGAAAGCATTTTCAATTGGGTGGTCATTTGCCAAATATTTTCAACATTAACAATCTCTCCAAGTTGAACATCCAACTATATTAGTAAACAATGGGAAGCATGTCTCAACTATTTTCAAAAGTATATTCTAGGCATCTAAGGTTCTCTAGTTGGCACACAATTAAGACATTGATTCGTGTTCAACTATTGTAGTGACACTATCAACACACATATATGGATGATAAAATCTATTAAAAGATGGATGAAATGCAATCTTGTTTATAATTTTGTTGTGACTATTTCTCTCAACTAGGCTACACAAATAGTAGGCAAGTTCAATTTTCAACATATAATATTTCAATGTTTATTTGAAATTATGATAACATTAAATTACATGTAATTTTATTTGTATAAATGAATGGTTATTTTTTATGCATATAAATTTTTAAATTTAATTTCAAAATAAAGTTCAAGGAATATTTGAAATATATGTTAGTAATAATGTATGATGCAAAAACTTTTGTGTGGATATAAATAGTATAATTTAATTTTAAAATAAAATTTAAAGAAATTCTGAAATATGTGTTTGTAATAATGTGTATGTTCAAAACATTTAATTTATTATTCCAATGCTGATTGAATTTTAGTTTACAACATATCAAATAATGATACATAATTAATAATTTTGTGGAACTCTAATGTTTATTCAGTTTTATACACATGATAACTTAATATTTGTTTTACATTGCAATAAAATTTCATTAAACATTAAACTACATTAAAATTCTATTTGTGTAAATGAATGGTAATGTATGATGCAAATATTTTTTGTGCATATAAATATTAAAATTTAATTTCAAAATAAAATTTAAGAAATTTTTGAAATATAAATTTGTACTAATATATGTAATTTATTATTTATATGTAAATCAAATGTTAATTTACAACAAATCAAGTAATCAAACATAATTAATAATTTTGTGGAACTTATATGTTTATTCATTTTTATACATATGATGCCTTAATTTTTTAAAAATTACGATAAAAAGTTGTTAATTATTAAGCTACACATGTAAATGGTTTTTGTATAAATGAGTGGATATGTATGGTGAATGTTTTTGTGCATATAAATATTACACTTTAAATTGAAAATATAATTTAAAAAAATTCTGAAATATAAATCAACTTCATAATGTGTACGTTCAATACATGCGTAATTTATTATTTTTATATAGATTAATTTTAATTTACGTCATATCAAATAATGACACATAATTAATATTTATTGTAATGTTGGTTATTAGTTCCAATATTTGTTTTCAAATTTTCATTTTCTTATCAAGATTTTATTTATTAAATTTTATTTTAAATTATTAAAATGGTTGGAACAATTAATATGGATATTTAATAAATTATTATGTAATTTTATTTTTTTAAACACTACTATATTTACAAACTTTTTTTTTCTTATTTAATAATTTTTATATTAGATCACAATAACTATAACAAGTTAAGTAACAATATGAATAATAATAATTAAATAATTAACCTAACATAACCTAACCTAACTACTAGCTCCAATATTATTATTAATGTTGTTGTTATAATTTTAACCAGTTATTAATTATCACTACATTATAATTATTTTAATTAAAATATCACTTAAAATTTACTACTGATTTTTTCATATATTATTTTATTATATGTTTTATGAAATGTGAATAAGAAGTTATAATAATTAGTAAAATTTTAGAATATTGACTAATTTTTACTAATTAATTATGTAATAGATAATTATAATTAATTGCTCAAATTTTAAATTTTATTTAATTATCGTATTATTTAATGAATGATATATATTTTTAATATTTTGATTATATAACTATATAGATAAAAATGGTTGATGAATAATTACTACAAGTAATTAATGTAATTAGCTAGACTTGGGCTAGGTAGATTATTAGTTTAGGTCTAGGCCTAACTAAACTTAGACTAATTTGTAATTTGCTTGCAACTAGGTTTCAACAATAATTAAAATGTTTATCCCATATTGTTTGGCTTTCATTTCAAGAATCCAAATTATAAAACGAGTGCATTAGGGTTGTTAAAAAAATGAAATAAACATGAAAATGTAATAGCCATTTGGGATGAACCAATTAAAAAGGCTCAATCCCAAAGGCTAAACCAAATCAAATAAAATTTGATTTGTTAAATGCCATGTGATTTAGGTCCAAGCTTAATGTAAGTGTTTAAGTCTAGCCTTAGTTTAAACCTAAGTAAAATGGCCTATGTTTAAGTTTAGCCTAGGTTTCTAAGTTTAGACCTAACCTATGCTTAGGCTAGGTGGCCAATGTTTAAACACCACATGGCCTAGCCTATGGATGTGGATGTGCAACATGCCATTTAACTATTCATTGACACCAAACTTTGTGAATGCATCACATGTCATTTAATTGTTTGTTGACCCCAAAGTTTGTGAGCATGGCACATGTCATTTAACTATTCATTCACCCTAAATTTTGTGAATGTGCCAGATATCAACATTGTGAATGTGGCATGTGTCACTAAATCATTAGCCAAAGTTCAACTTACATAGACGCAACCAATGTTGGGCGGATATTATATATATTTTTAATACATGTTAGATTTAGTTTTCATAAAATTGTTCACAAAAGGTTTTGGTTCTCAATCGTAAATTTAAAAAAAAACATAAAACATTGATTCATGGCAATAATATATATTTAAAAATTGAACTAGTTCTCACAATGTTATTTCTCATAAATTTGATAACAATCGGTTCTCACTTGGTAGATCTCACAAATCATTTTATTTTTTATTCAAAAATGTTAAAATTACCCTTTTAAATTTTTTTTTTAAAATGACAATTATTGTTACAAAAAAAATTCTAAAAAATAACCAAATTTTTATTTATATAATTTTCATACTTCAACAATTTCATCCCTTTCAAATTCACCTTCAAATTATTTTGACTCCTCTTCTAAATTTATATCCTTTTCAAGGAATTATATTAAGTTAGATGGAAATTTACATCCTACTTTAGGGTCATTGAGCTAATTTTTGTTCATAAATATTAACTTCTCTAATTTTTTTTGTTTACAAACATCTCTTAAGGTTAGTAAGTATTCCAACCCAAAAAAAAAAAAAGTTTTTTTGTTTCAATCTATGATCCAAAAATGCCCAAAATTTGGTGAGTTAAAAAACTAACAATAGGAACATTGCTTCATGTTTCTCCCACCATTGAAAAGGACATTTGATGTCTTTAACAACCAATACCATTTAAAATTTAGCAAATCCTTCTTTACAAGCTCTTCTACTAATTTGCTTGGAATTATAGTTTGTTCAAAAATGTCCAAATTGTGATCTTAATAAAAAAATATCTTGGTCAACATAATGTTTATTTAACCTTATGAAAGGATGCAAATGTTCATGACATTTGACCAACATAAGATATAAAGACTTCTTGTCATATTCCTCAACAAGATTAACATTTTTCTTTCATCCAACAAATGAAGATACTATATGAAGCTTTTTAAACCTAGGGTTTAACATCAAAAAAATCATATTATGGGTTTTCCTATCTTTCTATTTTGTTAAGAACAGAAGGGAAGAATCCAAGACATCACAAACCTCCCTTCTAATGTTAAAAGCCACCAAAACCAACTCATCAATAATAATTGAATCATCATCCATTAAGGTCTCAAATGAAAGAACAATTTGATTTTCTTCTTTAAGTCTTAAATTCATGGAAATTGTAAAATGTAATGCATCACGAAGTAACCAATGTCCATCGGATTCATTAAGAACACATGCAAGGACAATTGGAGAAAGGCAATTCACAATAATTTAACAAATTTGCCAAGTCAAAAGTGGAAGCACTCGACAAGTAACCTTCACAATAATGTGCATGCTATAACAAATAACAATTGCAGAATGAAATAACAATACCTTTTGAAACATAATAATCTTACTATTAAACCTATAAAAGCAAACTTTTCCTTAGTGATACCACTAGGAACCACCTTGCCAAAATCATAAGAAAGTTGGACCCAATTTTTAAAATAAAATTCCATCTACTTATACATTGGTTTATTTGATTGGACTAGGTGGGCTATGTTTTCCCCACCTATGCATACAATCATGAAAAATAATGAGCACCCAAAAACCTATAATATGCATTAACATTTTGATTCTTGAACCATTCATGACCTAATTCTTGATTTTTTTTAAAAAAAATGTCCTTACAATTACACATTGGATTTGTTTTTGTTAATTTAATACATGCACAAGGGAATGATCCAAACTAATCATTAAAATAATAAAAGAGGAAAATAGTTATCGTTTATATTCTTGACATCAATAGCCTTTTAGGACTTTGTAATCGTGATTTTTAAAATTCATAATTAAATGAAATTTGATTCAATCAAATTATTTATAAAAGAAATCAAGTAGGTTGGCATTTGCAATATTTTCAAAATTTAACATACAAGAAAAATTCCCCAAAAAAAAATTTCTTTTGTGTTTTTGATAAAAAAACATGCTTCATGTGACATTCATGAAACTTTCTCTTTATGCATTTTTTTTTCACACCATTTTTTTAAAAAAAATTTAATTAATTTTTAAAAATTCTACATGACTTGGGTAACCTTTTGATATATAATTTGGAATGAAATGTTTTCTTTATGTGAATTGACGTGCTCCCAAGTTCCTTAATGGACTCAAATGTAAGTATAAACTAAAAATAACATAAAAACAAGGAGTCAAAGCACGATCCTTGGCTCGCAACAATTTGGGGGTAGAAGGGCGTGTTGGAGCTCTGGGATGGGACTAGGAAGATGACAAGCATCAACTACTCACATAGACCTACACAAAATCAAACACTCGGTGGTTAATGCATAGTTAGAGCACTTTTGGTGTTAGGACGAGCCACGAACAACTCGGATTCACAAGACTCACCATAGCCCGGACTTAAGGGAAGCCACCACCTTCCCCCTTATAGTATATTTTGTGCCTTTCCACAAGGCCCACATCCAAATGGCATTTTGTCCCAGGACTCCCAAATGGGAGTTTCGAAATTCTTAAGGTTAGGACTCACACGACTTTGGGGCCTCATAACTTTGCGTGCAAACCTCCAATTGAAATGAGGTCTAAAACAAAGTTGTAGCCCTCATCAGGAGCTTTACAACAATATGTCACATGCCACCTGAATGCGAGGAAATCGAGTCGATTCCCAACTTTTATTGGTCACGAATCAAATTGTCAATTTGACTCCCGGCCCTTCTTTTGGCCATAACTTGCGTTTTAGATGTCCGAATGGGTCATGCAAGCCCATTTGAGACATCTATGTTTCAATAGCTTTCCAATGATATAAATGACTTTTATAATCGCTCTATGAAGATTTGGAAGTCCACCTGGACTCCAATTCCCAAAGTGGAAGTTCCCTTGAGAGTGTGAAGGCTCATTCCTTCACACTTTCCTTCACTCCCAGGCTTCCCTCTTGGCCCGCAACCTTGCAAACCCTCGTTTTGGTCACGAGCCCAAGGCTAAGGTTACGACATGAATCTTATGTTGTCCTGAAGTTGGATGGGTCTCTGAAATTTGGGGTGTGAGGTTCTTAGTGGTACACCCAAGGACAAGTCTACCCATAGAAATATATATATATCATTCAATTAAAATGTTCAAAAAATGAAAAAAAAAAACTCAAAATTAAAAGATTGCCTAGTTTTCACTAAAGTGTTCAATTTTTTTAGTTGAATTCCAATTTCAACACAAGCCTTATTCCATTCCTATTTCCTTTTCCCAGATCTATTAAGCCAAATGATGCATTTTTGCAAATCTATTAAAGTAGATTTAATGGAAACATATTTCAGATTTTTAAAAATCTTTTGCTATATTGTGCGATATTGACATGCCTTTGAAAATACGTGCCCGAAACAAGTTCCCTAAAAGCTTTCTTCCAATTGAAAAAATTCACAACTTACAATAGATTTCAATGCAATAATCATGGGATTGTATTAGAACCTTCATCTTTGACATAGGCAATGATTTT
>Ga0209208_10001200_pt1 | contig 36238 bp, 29 predicted proteins | sample S1TSphfallax_3_FD_187694 | JGI IMG/M metagenome (GOLD analysis project Ga0209208, IMG submission 187694) | Host-associated microbial communities from peat moss isolated from Minnesota, USA - S1T2_Fd - Sphagnum fallax MG (SPAdes) (version 2) | ecosystem: Host-associated > Plants > Peat moss >...
GGGGGGGGGGGGGGGGGGGGGGGGGTCCGATTTTTTTCCCATGCCCAGACAGGCAGAGGCTCCGATTTTGGTGGCAGAGAAGACTCTAGCAGCAATCGGTTTTAGCGGAGGTGCAAAAAGGGGGGCTAAAGTTAGCGTGACAGACTTTGCTGTGCTGTTTTGGCGATGATGCTGCTTTGGGTGGGTGAGTGGGTGAGTGGGTGTGTGTGTTGTTGCACTTGCAGACGCTGCTGCTGCTGATCACCACTCTACTGTTGCAGCACACTCTCGCAGCATTGTTGTTGTTGCATCCCAGCAGCAATTAGTCTTCCCTTCTTCTCCAACACTATCTTCTTCTTCTTCTTCAAGATCAATAGCTTTTGTTTCTCTCTCTGCAGCTTCACTCATCTTCTTCCCTGCCACAATTCCCGCAATGCTAGGTCCCACTGCGATTTGTTAGATCCGAAGCATTATTTCCACATGATGTACTCGCGTGTTTCTATTAGTCATTCGCAGACTGCGGCTCCTGCTCCTCTCCTTCTCTTTCTAGGATTGTTTTTCCCACACGAATAGTGTGCCCCTGTGAGAGAGAGAAAGAAAAAAGAGAACTTTTGCATTGTTGGTTGTGGGTTGCGGTCCCACCCCTTCTCCCCTTCCTCTTTCTCTTCTTACAAAAGGTATTGCTGCCGCCTCCCATCTTCTTCTTCTCGTTTTTTGCTTTTTTGCACTAGCTCTGGGTGTTTTTTTTTGGGTGGGTGTTTGTTTTCCGCTACAGTTGTGGGTTTTGGTGAGTTTCCGGCTTTGAACTTTTTTTGGGTGAATAATAGCGAGAGACGATAAATGGCGTCAGCACCCGAAAAGGTCAAAGGTTTCGTCGCAGAGTTGCAGCAGCAGCAGATTCGGGAAAGTATATGGGTTGAGTGAGAAATTCGGGAAGGAAAAGAAGAAAAAAAAAGGTTTTCGCAGAAGGGTGGGTTGTTTCCTCTTTTGTGCTCGGATTCTCTTCGACTCTTTTTTTTTAGTGGCGGGGGGCGGGGGGGGGCGTTAGACATTTTGAGAAAGAAGCTCAGAGATTTCCTTTATAGATATATCGCAAATCTCGCGTAAGTGTGGTACTTTGGGTGTTCAAATAAATCTCAAGAGACAATATTGCAACAACGTCTGGGCTGTGGGGCGATGTTTCCTGAGCTGCTGAGCTTTCTTCTATGGAGGATTCTGATTCAGCAGACTACTACAGCTGGGGGGGGGAGACAGAGAAGGACGAGGAGCAGCAGCTTTGATGGCAATAGCTTCAGAACGGAGCTTTGTTTCCAGCAATGATGATGACGACGATGATGATGATGATGGTGCTGTTGAGAGAAGAAAGCTGTGCTTTGTCGCTGCTCTGGTTTCATCATCTTTGATCTTCCATCTTTGAGCTTCCATGGAACTGCTTCTATCTTTGGTTCTCATCGGTGCTATTGCTTCGACCTAATTTCTTTCTGTGCCTCCTGTGCTCTTGGGTGCTCACCGTTGTTGGATTTGCACGCAGTAAAGACCCCAAAACCTCCACACTGTACTGAAGAAGACGACGAAGAAGAAGTCCTCCAGAATGCCACTAACAGAGCAAAGCTTCCGTTTTTGTCGACATACGCTACTCTATTCGGAGGTGGGTGATGGGAGGCGACAAGGTTGAGGAGTAGGTAATCTGGAAACACAGAAATAAAGAGAGCAGCAGGGGGGGGGAAGAAGAAATGGGTGCTGTGAGAATTTGGCCAAAGTTGAGTCCTTGGAGAATTGGGTGAAGTTGAGGAAGCAGCAAAAGTGGGAGAACTGGGAGGGAGCTTGCCTGCCTGCCTTTGATGATGGGGTCCATGAAGCTGGGATCGAAACCTGAAGCTTTTCAAAAAAGAGGGCAAGCTTGGTTTTGCACATCAGGGCTTGCAAGTGACATCAAGATCAAAGTAGAACAGATGACATTTCATCTCCACAAGTTTCCCTTGGTGTCAAGGAGTGGCAGATTGGCAAAGCTGGTGGAGGAGATGTCAGAGGAGGACAACAATGAAGAGTCATCTGGATGTCAGATTCAGCTTGTTGACATCCCTGGAGGTGCCGAAGCTTTTGAGCTTGCAGCCAAGTTCTGTTACCAAGTGAAGGTGGAATTGACTGCAACAAATGTTGTGGCTCTGCGATGCGTGGCTGAGTATTTGGAGATGACTGAGGAGTTTGGAGATGGAAACCTAATTGCGAAAACAGAAGCTTTTCTCCAGCAAGTGGTTCTTCGGAGTTGGCCGGACTCTGTGCGAGCCCTTGAGAGCTGTTCCTCATCAATGCCACAGGTGGAGGAGCTGGGAATAGTAGAGAAGCTCATCCATTCTGTTTGTGTTAAAGCATGTACTGATCCTTCCTTGGTCGGTTGGCCCATTCCTGAACATCACAGCTTGCTGCAAAGCCCTGGTGGGAGTGTGCTATGGAATGGAATCAGCACTGGTGCTCGTGCTCGTGCAATTCGAACAGATTGGTGGTACGATGATCTTTCCACTCTAAGCTTGCCACTTCTTGAAAGAGTGGTTGCTGGTCTGGAAGCTAGAGGAACCAGACCTGAGAGCATTGCTGGAGTTCTTGTGCATTATGCAAAGAAATCATTGCCAGGCCTGCACAGGCGGCATGGTGGTCGTGATGCCTGTACACATGGTCCTCTTGTGCCTGCAACTGTTGCTCCTGCCGAGGATGATCAGCGAATCATGTTGGAAACAATTGAAGCTCGATTGCCGTCAATCAAGGGAGTTGTATCAACATGCTTCCTGTTTGGATTGCTGCGTACTGCAATGATCTTGAATGCAAATGCAAGGTGTAAGAGTAACTTGGAGAGAAGGATAGGTATGCAGTTGGAGCAAGCAATGCTTGATGAATTGCTGATGCCGAACTACTCATATATTGAAGAAACGCTCTATGATATTGATGTTGTACAGCGGATTTTGGATCACTTTCTGCTTTTGGATCAGAATTCACCACCCGGATCAGATGAAGAAGGTCCTCTCCTTGGATCACCATCTCTGAGTCCCATCATGATGGTCGCCAAGCTGCTTGATGCTTACCTTGCAGAGGTTGCACCAGATGTCAATCTAAAACCTGCGAAATTCCAGGCTTTAGCAGAGGCGCTGCCTGACTACTCCAGGCGTGTTGATGATGGATTGTATAGAGCAGTTGACATTTTCCTGAAGGCACATCCTTGGCTTTCTGAGGCAGAAAGGGAGCGGGTTTGCAAGATAATGGATTGCCAGAAGCTGTCCTTGGAGGCTTGCACACATGCAGCCCAGAATGAGAGACTTCCATTACGTGTTGTTGTGCAGGTTCTTTTCTTTGAACAGCTCCAGCTGCGGACTGCCATAGCTGGTTCTTTCCTTGTGTCAGATAATCTAGGTCCCTCAGGTCAACAAGTGAGACCAAGCACTCTTGGTGAAGCTGGGGGTGCAACTCAGGCAGGAATGCGAGGTGGAGATGGATGGGTGAATGTGGTTCATGAGAATCAAGTGCTCAAGGGGAATATGGACAGGATGCTGAGCCGAGTGAGCCAGCTAGAACGTGAGTGCAACACTATGAGGCATGAGATTGAGAAGCTTCATCGAGGAAAGGGTCCCCTCAACACTCTTTCCAAAGCATTGGGTTGCAATTCAAGGTCACCAATCACTCCTGTGACAGGTGACATTCCAACTAACCAGAATCTCAATGGAGGTGCAAGCCTCTCAAAAGAGCACCTCCGTCAAAGGCATCCACCAACAGTACATGCTCGAAGCAGTTCCAGTCTTTCATGAGTGAGAGGATTCTTTGTTTTCTGCAGATGGGCAACCAAATTTTCATCTCTTTTTGTTGTGGAGAAGGTGCTGCCACAATCCTTTTCAGTATGACATGATGAATTTGACAGGCAGTTTATTGGAGTGTTTGGAAAGCTGCCTCTTTTATTTCAAGGTTGCGATGATCACAAATTGACTCTTTGGAAATCTGCAGGGAGCAAGCATCTGTCATCAATTGTTTTGTTGGATAAAAATATTCAAGGCATGAACATAGAGTCACTGCTGGTGTGGTTTGTGAATCCCATACATTTCACAATCCTTCACAGAAATGAAGACTTCAGCATGCTAGATTATCTTCTGTGCCCAAAATCCTCATTGGAGATGATGGCAGGGATAAAGGCTGGAAGTGGGGGCAAGAGCAGAATGATGGATGAAAGTTGATCCTTTGCAAGGATTCAGTGCATTTCATCCAATTCTGATCTTCTAAGGAATGCCCAGACTCATTTGTTGAGACAGATCAAAATATTTGCAAGTGCAGGAAGCAGGTTTTGTACAGAACTGCAAAAATTGGGTGGAAACTCTTGCAGTTTGAACATCAGAAGATCTGACTCCTCTGTCTGTTCTGGAGTTATAGCCATCTCTCGAGCATTGTGATGGGGGAAGGAAAGGAAAGCTCTTGGAATGAGAGGAAGGATGGTGCCCATTTCCTCATTGACGATTTGCAGGTCAGTAATCAATCTGTCTCCCCAACCCCAAAAGGGAGTGTTACAAACTGTATGTGGTTTCAGTGGCAATGATTGAATGCTGAAGTTGGCTATGCTCGTCCAATCAAAGTCTGGTCCCTGCTCTTTTGCAACTTGGTCGATCCACTGGCATTTGTAGTGACCCACCCACCACTGCTCATAAATCCAACATATTTTAGGCCCTCTCATAAACACAAAAAAAGCTTGGGAGAATTTATAGATCTCCTTGGGCCTTCTTGTGTTGCTTTGTATGCAGCTTGTGATTTGATTAAAATTTTTTTTTGACTCAATAATAAAGAATTGAAACACTTTGGCTCATCCTCATTTTGAGCACATTTCAAAGTGTGAAGTATCTTGGAATGGGGGAAGTGTGGTGGTTTATACTAATGTACTCTTACTATGTATGTGGAAGATGGTATATCAATCTAGCAGATGATTGCTGGAGTGGCTGAATGGTACCTTTGCAGAATACAGGCTCTTTTGGGTGGTGAAAAAAACCATTGTACATGAAGTGAATATGGGACTATTCGGGCTGGAGTGAACCAGGACCCACCAGTGCACCATGCAGGATTGATGGATAGTATGTGAGCAGGAAACACATTTCTCTCGTATTTCTGTCCCCTAACTAATCATGGTCAGTAGCTATGTATCTACCTACTTAGTAGCCACCTAAGTAGCCACCAAGTGCCTCACCTAATTCCATAGTAACCACTTCCATTCCCTACCTACTTACCTATGATACTTCCTCACTTACACAGGTAGTGACATAGGTAGTGTGGAAGCAGGTAGGGAATGCAAGTTACTAGCAACCATTTGAACTTACAAAATGTTCCATGAAGTTCCCAACAAATGATGACCTCCCTGTTCATAACACCTGGTGAATATTCCTTTAAATGCGAGAGAACATGTGAAAACTAACTATGCTTGGTGAACATGAAGTTGCCAACAAAAAGTATGAACTCACACTTGGTCCCAAATGAAATTAAATCCATTGAACATAAAAATCACTGCCACACTTGGAGATTTTCACTACTAGTTGGTATAACAGGAAAGAACTACATGTGGTGAACATGCAACACACATTCATACATCTAGAGTTCTTACCAATTTTTTCTTTTGGCCGAAAAGCAACTTGGGTATCAATCCTGTTCTAGGTCTGTGTACCAGATAGACTACCTGCCAATTCTATTTACACAAGATATTTAATACAAAACTTGTTTGGCTAAGTATTAGGATTTATGATGCCCTTGAATACCCAATTGGTAGGGTATCACTTTTTCGAAAAGTCAATACCTTACCTTGACCCATGTGTCACCTCTCTCGGTCACCTAGGTCTATTTTTTTATCATCCTCTTTATCATCTTAGTTTATTCATTTTCATCCAATGTTTTTCAGCCATTTATGTTTTCATTTTTTGCCCTAAACTTAAAATCATATACTTGAGTCATTTGATGTCTCCATCACCTTTCACTTTGGCTTTTGACATGGCCTGTTTTGTTTTTTTGTTAGAACTTAGGATGGATTCCTTCAAACTTAATGTAGATTTTAAAATCTCTATAATTGTTAGTTGCAATTTTGTGCTTTCCTTTCAATGCTACTATGAACATCAATTGATTTTTGTAACCGATTGATCAAAGTTGGAATGGAGGAACTACACTAGGAATGCGAGATTTGGTTTCAATGCAGTCTTTTGTCAACATTTCTAAAACACTGAGTTGAATTCTATAGAATTTAAGTAAGTTGTCTCCTTTACAATCAATGTTTGTGTGTCATCTTGGGTAGCTTTTTTTTAATGTGACTAAGTTCATGAAGTTGTTTGATTACAAGGAGATTCAAACTTTTTGTTTGAAAACTTTGTCTCGCCTTTTTGGTTTTACAATTTCTATTTTAAAGCTTTGTCCTTTAATTGCAAGCCTTGTTTTAGAGTTTAAAAAAAAGTTTTGTCCTTTAATTCCAAGCCTTGTTTTAAAGCTTTGTTTTATAGTTTTTTTTTAAAAATTGTCCTTTAGTTCCAAGCTTTGTTTTAAAGGTCTATCCTTTAATTCCAAGGTTTGTTTTAAAATTATGTTTTAAAGTTCTATCATTTTCAATATTACAAAACACCTTATAAAGTTCATTGTTTCATGAGCTTTCACAATTCACTATTTGCTTGAAGGTTAAGGTTTATTTCTTTTATGAGTCACCACCAATGTTTTTCTTTACATGCTTAAAGTTGAAAGACCAACAACCAAAACCTTATTGTTGCTTTGACACCTATTATTTGTGCTTGAAAGTTTCAAAACCCTATTTTGCATTACGGTCTTCAATTTTGATTTTTGAGGTGAGAATTTTAATACCAAATTGTTTGTACGGTCCTTACCAAATCCCATTGAATCAGAAATGATAGCGACTTGTTCTATTTGTAATTTTTGTTTGTAATCAATAACAAGCTTTTAATCAATTTTAGAATTCATTATTTTTTCCCCACAAAGTTAAAGGCAAATGGTAGAAATGAAAACATTCAACTTGAATGAAGACTTGCAACAACTTTATGATGATGTCGCCAACTTGGAAGTGGGGAATTTAATTGAAGTTTCAAGGCTAGTGATTGGTTCAATTTCAATGGGAAGTGGATTAGCAATCCTTCTAAAAACATTGAAATCCCAAGCAACTTAGATGCAAAAGTAAAAATTACATGTGAAATATTAAAAGTTCAATTAACCTTGAATAAGCAAGCATTGACCCTTCACCACAATTTGCCTTTCTCCTGACATTTTTTTGTGGTAAATGACATTAATAAACCTTATCCTATTACACCTCAAACCATGCATTGTGTTGTTTGTCACTTTGTTTTCTAGACTTGTAATTATGGTAGTACTATTAAGAAATGGAAAAGGTATGATTTGATGAAACCAATAACATGGTATTATTTTTATTATTATTATGAAGAAACACAATTTGAAGCAACTAAACATCCAGTTGTTTTGCATAAATGAAAAAAAATTTAAGTTTTGATAATAAGGAGTAATAATTGGAAAAATCCAAGAAAAGGTCTACTGTTTGTTATGGGGCCATTACAAATCATTTTGGGTCACCAAATCCTTTTTCAAAAAAAAGATGTATAAAAATTGATATTCAAAGAGGATGTTGTTAATTGTTTCCAAAACATATGTGTCCATTTTTATAGTGGAAAGTTAGTGGCTAAGGTGTTTCATCATGGGTCAAAATCCTTAAGTCGTCTTTCCAAACTGGAAACAAATTGTTCAATTTGCCATCCCTTCATTGATTTTTAAAACCATGGAATAATATGTGATTTTAGTTTTGGATTTTTGTGTTACAATAACATCTTTTGATTTGTGAACGTTTAGATTTGGACATTATACATTTGCCTTTGTGATTAATTTTATAGATTCACAATGGGTACCTTGCCATGTGGCAATGGGACTTTTTGAAACTGTTGATACAACATGAATTATAATGGCAATGCAAGTCAAAGATTTCCTGTCTTTTTACAATTTGTTAGAAAAATTGATTCCTTATGTGAAGGATGAGAGTGGCAATTTGATGACCCTTGCACGAATTCTTCCTTCTATTATTAATTACATTTTTATGGCATTTTTTGTTTTTTGGCAAGGTTCATGTTTTGACCATGCTTTTAGCAAAACATACATGTCAATATGCTTACAATGATATTAATGTTTGTGTTGGTTTTCGTGAGGTCAGTTTGAAGGCCACACAATTTATGTTATAGAAAATAATCACATGGACTAAGAAGTTTGACAAAAGATTTAATGAAAATAGAAGGCATGTGTTGATGTTGGGCTTTCCCATCAAAAGCTAAAAACACCTATGAAGATCGTGTTTATTTTAATAAGGTGATTTTGTTCCCAAAAAACTTAGAATATCAAGATGCCATAAATTTGTGTTATGGGAAGTAAGAAATTGAAGAGTTACAAGGTCATGTGCTGAATGCACACACTTAGGCCATTTGTAAGATGGTTGTTGAAACCATGTTTCTTGTTGTGAGATAATGTATTTTCAATCAAACTTAAGGATATTGACTACTTTTTGATGCCCTAATTGGTACACTTTCAATAAATGTGTTTGTGTAAAATGAAATGGAACAATATGAAATTATTTCATTTAATTTTGTGAGGGGGCATTTTGAGTGTGAATTGGGGGTTTTGTGCATTTGTATGATGGTAGAAATCAACGCAGTCCTTGCACCATTGTTGGCGTTTACATCTATTTATGATGATACCAAGGTTTGCAACATGCTTACATTGATATTGGACTTGTGGTTCAAATCCTTAGATGTTTTGAAAACATTTATTGAAAGGGCCATAGTTATACATATGGTGGCAAAATACGACAACAAGAATTTGATGCCATTGTTGGTGAATTTTTTTTCAATTTTTAAAGCTTGACATTGATGGTGATATTGAACCATCAAATAAGTGATGACGAATATGATTCAATTTTTGGGCTAATGACATCTAATGAAGATACTTTGCAAGGGTTGATGAATAATGAATTGTTTTTATTTTGCCATTTATAAATGACACCAAAAAATGCAATAGCCTTTGAGTTGGTGGAAAACACATGAAGCCTAATCTCCCAACATTTTTTTGTGGTTTGATAGGTTCTTGAAAGTCATGGGTCCCAAATTGAAATTGAATTTTTTTTCAATGTTGTAGGAGTGTTGACAAGCATATGACATTATAGGTTAGGAGTTGACAACATGCATAAGCTTGTAATGATATTGAAAAAATAGTTGGTTGATGTGTGATCAAATTGCCCATGAATTGGGCAATCAATTATTGAATTCTCGGTGGAAAAGGTGGGTATCATTGAAGAGAATGATGTGATGTTGGATCTAGTTGGTTGTTTCAACATTGACCATGAGTTGGCTTGATGAATATAAAGGTTGATGAACATTTTGTTCAATTTTTTTTGAGGAGCTTGTTGCTTTGACTAAGATTCTACTTGTGTCAACTTCAATGGCTAGATGTAATAGTCAAATTAACTATCTCTTTCTAATGATGCATGAGACTATGTCCTTTTTCAATTTTCAATTCAAAATTCTAGTAAAATGTAATGTATCATTGTAGCAATGGGATAAGATTGTGAAAGCTTTGATGTCCGATTCAACATCCAACCCATTCAATTGAGAAGTAAGTAATCACATTGTACATTGTATTTTTGCTTTTCCTAATCAATGAACAATGTATGCAATTGTCAATGTGTGAATGATTACAAGAATTGTGCTTCAATGAAATATTGCTTAATCAGCCTAGAAAAATTTGCTTTTAAAAATATATATATTTTATATTTGATAACTGTCCTAGACATAGAACTTGCCCGGTTCATAATAGGATGTTGCAAAACTTGGCCCTTATGCATATTAGGTTGTTTTTAAAAAATTGATGCCCTTATTGACTGGTTAGGACAGGGCTCTCATTGGCCCAATGGACTACGTAACCAGCGAGAGCAGGCCGGTCGGTCACGGGAAAAAGTGGAGCAACAGCCAGACCTTTTCCCATAACTGGCCTGCTTGATGGGACATGATTGGTGACTCGACAGATGGGATTTCACCCGCCTGTAACTCATGACTACGTCGACTTTTGGGATGAATGCCATTGTTGCTATCGCCATAACCCTTCTGCACCCATCTCGCCAACCCAGGACATAGCAGATATGGTTTGTAACCTGTGACCTCTCCACCAATGGGGTGATGCCAGGTCACCAATTTCTACGGAGGAACCTTTTATGATTCTGTAACCCATCACTTCGTGCACGAAGATTTCATAATCTCTCTTCACACTCAGATTGGCTGTTATGGTGTGAGTGTTACAACCCATAACCTTCCATGTCCTCCATTTCATTAGTGACTAATTAATTAGCACCATGGGCTCTCCCATTGGCCCAATGATTTGGTAACCCTTTGCTGCTTGGATGAAGATTTCATATTTGCTTGCTTCATAGTTTGATTGATGGGCTGTCAAGTCATGAGTTACAATCCATAACCTTTGAGACGTCTGTTTGATCAACCACCTACTATGGGGGTAAAGGGACAGTTTCAGCACATGTTTGCAGAATAATTAATCAATTAAAAATTTATATACATTAAAAAAATCCAAAATATTCTTTATTTTCTTCAAAATAAAATCATTGAGAAAAATAGTTTTTGAAAATTTCAGCATTCTAAAAGCAATTTAATTCATGCCAAAGTCGGCCAAGGTGCTATAGTAGTTAGCATAAGGTACACACCTGAGGCTCTCTCATTGGCACGATATGATTCCATAAGCCTTAGCTGCATGGACGAAGAAGATTTCATAACCACTCCCTACATGGATGAAAAGAGGGCACCTCGATTCTCAGGAGGGATGAATCGTCCCCTTCGTCCCGTCCACGCTCCTTCCCTTCTTCCCGTCGAGGCTGTTATCTTTTTTCCCGTCCGCGGTCATTGCGTTGCCTTCTTCCCCGTCCTCTTGCATCGCTCTCGCGGAGGCAGGAAGTCCGTGCAGGGACATGGCAGCTGCCAGGATCTGTCGCGGAAGTGCTCTGCATCGACTCATTTACTTGGTCAGTTTCTCCCCTTCTGTTTCTGTTTCAGTTTCTCAAGAGCTCACCTATTATGCACACTATTGGAGAAGAAGAAGCCGCATTTGGTCGCAAACAGGTTGCTATCACGGAGGAGGAAGAATTCTTGATCGGGAGGAGGTGTCCAACAGCGTTTGCGTAGATTCGCCGCCGTTCTTCAGACAGTTTACAACAAGGACGTATGCCGTGGGCAGCAATTGTGCAAAAGCCAGGTTTGATGGAGAATCGGTTGCATCGCAGATGATCAAGTATGCTGTCACTTGCAGAGCTCAAGGTAAAACCGATGATGATTTTTCTTGAAAGAAGATAATCTTGTTTTCCTTTTCCTCGTCTTGGATGTGGCGATATGTGGACGACGATGGTTTTGTGTCGTGGAATGAATGAACATCAGGTTTTGAATTTCCTGTGCGAATGGATCCAGATGCCATGCATGGAGAAGCTGTCCGAGTGTTGGAGCAGGGAAAGACCATCTTACTTGCAGATGGTGCGGCTTCTGCCACTGCAGCTGGTCGCATTCTCCTGAAGCTGGCCTCGTTTTACGCTGACAGGTAAGTCGTCGATTTCCCTTGCAATCCATACATGGACATTTCCTTCTCATTTCTTGCAGAGAATAATCTTTGAGGAAAATATGGCGATGTGTAAAGCAATTTTTCTCCCCTCTGGTATACAAATGAAATTTTTTCTTTGAAGACATGCTCCATCATTGCAGATCTCTTTCTGTGCATACATATGATTTCAGGAAAATGCAAAGCTGCTATCACACAATTATCATTTTTTGTTTCTTAGTAGTTTGATTATCCTTTTTTGGTGCTTTCAGTCTGTCTCTTTTAGGGTTTTGATCAGATCACACAGTGTTGTGGAAATGTCTATCCTCTTTGTGCAGGTTGTGGTTTGGACTCTTTGCCATTTACAGGAGTGATTTGGATCTGTTTTTGCATCCAAGTTCAAGTGCACTGTGTGATTGACTGTTTGCTCACAACAACTTTCATCTCTTGGATTCAGGGCCAAGCTTTTGGATGCTGTTGATGTACTGCAACAGGCTGCAGATCTTGATGGAGCATCTTTAGATGTGCGTGGTCAGTAACCAGATCAATTCAGCCATTATTTCTTGCATGTTTTTGCTTCCGTCATGGCTCTTTGTTTGAATTGTTTCCTGCATCAATTTGTTGAACATGTGGTGGAATTTATGAATCTGTTCAATACTTCCTGTTCTTTGTGGCATATAAAACTGCTGCCCCTTGTGTTTCATATGATCTGAACATATGAAATCTCCTGAATTTTGCAAATACATATCAGCAGCTCATCCAATGCTACAGTTGTGTTCACAGTTCTTCTTTTAGGTCTGAGGTGAAGTTTACTCATAGTTGCTAATTTATTACTCATTCAGTACCTTTGAACAGTTGCATTTGTATCAGAAGGATTGTAGACAACTCTTGCGAACATCTACTGAAGTGAGTGCCCAGGTATTGGTCTTGCATATGTAATCTTTTGCCTGCTTTGGTGTGAAGAATTTTTACATGTTGGATAATTAGTAGTGTTCTTGTCTGCAGTGGCTGCTTTGGAAGCGTTGGTGGGAGTTTGCCTGCGGTTGCACCAGGTCTGCTAAAACTAATAGAGGAGGCCTTTGTGCAACAAAGAAATTGGGTATTTATATTTGGAGGAAGGTTTGTCAAGGAAGAGGAAAGAATTTCTGAAGAGGAAACAACTCAAAAACAATGCACATCTTGACATAGGCATGTCTGGTTTATGCAATGTGACTGGAGAAATTGATATTCTCCTTTTATGGTTGGGGCAGGAAGAATCAGGGTTGGGCTATGCAAATAGCTGTGGTCAGCTTGTGAAAGCATCAAAGGACCAAGTTTCAAAACTGCAATTTGAGGAGCTTGAGTTTCGGTCAAATGCAATAGCTGCCTTGTGCTCCCTTGTATGTGCTCAACGTGGAGCTGGTTAGTGCTAATCAACACCCTCCAGTAATATAGTTTTTCAAATTACAAGCAATTTCTCCATATGAATAGATGTTTCATGACACAATCTTTGGTTAAGAACCTTCAATCGGAGGTTGTAAAACAGATATTAACCTAGTGTAAAGTAACCTCTCTCCTGCAGCTGAGGCACCTTTGGGCCAAGACCTGCCAACATGGATTAGTGACAATTCACATGGCACTGGTGAATTAGGTATGTATTTTACCTCACACTTCAAGTTAGAAGCTCTTCAACATGCAAATTACAGTGCCAGATTGAATATGCCCATCTTTTGCCAGGTGGTGGTCACCATGGGCAATGATTTGTCCAAAGAGTTATATATTAGATTTTGAAGTAAAGAGAATGCAACATGTGCATTGGCAGTAGTTTTTCCTCTGTGCATGCAAGGGTTTTTGGTGGTGACTTTTATGGCTTGGTGTCCTCTGCCCTTTGAAATATGGATGTTTACTCATATCTGATATTAATAAAGATTCCAGTGACATATGAGGTTTAGAACCTGTTAACAATCAGGATCTTGTTTATGGTTGGCTACACATTCTTCAAACCTCTCTGTGCTGATTTGTCTTGGGTGTGGGGTTATTTTCAATGCAGCTGCTGCCATTCTGAGTTTTTCTCAATGTGCACATGTGGGTGGTCAGTTATCATGTGCCAAGGACCTCTATGAAAGGGCCATCACAATCATCAGCAACACAAAAGAAACTTCTGAGTTGACATTAGCTTCAGTGGCTATGGCTCCTGAAGAGGTCCACATTGGGGCTCTTGCTGGATTGGGGCAACTTGCTTCACATCTAGGGTACGCATCATTGCTTTTCCACAGTGTACTTATGAGACAGCCTTGGCAACACTAAAGGTCTTCTAGCTATTATAGTTTCAACATTGACTCTGTACAGCACCACCCACCCAGATATAATAATCAGATGTAAATGTGACATTTTCTTAGCTTGGAGCTCCACAAGCTTCTGAGCATGATTGTAAATGAAAATGGATTGCAGATAAGCCATGAGGCTAAAGAGGGGAGTATCCATTGGCTTGCTGGCAGGGATTTTGAGCAGGCAGAGGCCAAGCTTACAGAAGCTTTGAGTCAGGCTGAGCATATAAATGGTGAGCAAGTACTCATGTGGGCTCATACACTTACAAGCTCCTTGCAAACCTTATGCCTGAACCTTATCTTGGATGCAAATGCTTCTTGAGGTGTTATTCTGAATTTATGAATTCTCATTTTATGAAGTCTTAGTTTGAGGACTTTTGGGAAGCTGAAAATTGTATGGATAATTGCAGGATTTGCATTTTGAGTTTGTGGGTTAATCCAATTCCTCTGGATTTGTGACTCTTATTGATCAGGAGATAAGCATCCACGGGTGGGCATCATTCTTGCCTGCATGGCTGATGTTTATGCATGTAGAGGAAGGAAAGGCACTGGTGATATCATCATTACAGAGGTTAGTTGTGCAGTGCCAAGTTCCAACATGACCCTTAAGCACAGTTGCCTGCAGTCATAAATAAGGGTAGGTCCAGGGACACTTTTATATCTAAATTGACAGTAGAGTTAAACAGAAAAGGTTTGCTTAAGGATGGGTTAGTGTAGATATATATCAGGCTAGAGCTGCTGATCTAAATCTTGATGTGTGTAACATGTGTGTAGGGCTTGTATCGGCGTGCTTTGGACTTGTTAGGAACCCCTTCTTTAGATCTCCCAGGTACAACTTTATTTCAAATCTAGTATAAATGCGCCAAAGTCTAGCAACTGACCTTTTCTTCAGTTTCCTGTAACATATCTGTCAAAAGTGTTCACATTGGAATTGGTGACTTTGCAGGCTATGAAGTTTCAGGTTGAGCAATCTCATTGAAATGTTTGTCTGTTAGAATTTTTTTCTGTTCATGGTTTTGGCAGTGCTATGTGAATCAATCTGATTGCCGATCTTCTGTAATGAAGACTTAAATGATGATCTGTACTTTGCAGATTCAGCAAAACTGATTGACCTCAGTGATGTAATGGCCCTTTCAAGAGGTAAATGCTGCCCACCAATCATGCCATTGCAGTAATTTCAACCATGCCTAGCCCTGCCATACTGAAGCAAAAAGAGTCGTTTGATTTTCCATCTGCAGACTATTTAGGCGGTTCAATGTTATGCTTGGTCTATTTTTGTTGAGTTGGGCTTCATATCACAAGTAACATGGCAATTTGTCTGGGATTTCAGCCCGTTATGCTGATGTAATTTCGAAGGCTCCGAATCGAGACACAGAAGCTGATCGACTGCACAAATGGGCAGAAAAGATGTGGAAAGGACCCCAGCCGTTGATGCAACTACTAGCTGCCGATGCATCCCAGCACTCCCAGCAGGTAAAATTGTCACTTTCTGATGTCAAATCAACATCAGGAATTGAAGGGAACCAGATTAGGGAGGTCCATGATGCTGGGAATATGGATGGAAATGTTGTTGTTGATGTGAGGCTCGGGCGAGTAATCTGGAAAGGAAAATAGTTATCATGTGTCTGCATTCTTCAGAGTGATCTGAAGATCAAAGCATCAAGCAGCTCTGCTTTCTCTGCACTACTATCTGTCAAATACTCACAGAAAACTATGTTGATGAATGACACATATGATCTATTCAGAAAGGAGTAGGGGGGCAAATTGTATAGCAACCATTTGTTTCACTCTGGCTCCTTAACTGGGAATTACATGACACTTTCAGGAATGGGGATGTTGTGGATGTTTGGAACTTCTGGAATGTTTTGTCAACGCATGTAGATAGATACATGAAACCAGCTTATTGTAGGAGAAGGGATGACACTTGACTTTGTTTGTTTACAAATGGCAAAGCAATGTGAGTAACATGATAAGAGGTTGTGGAGAAGTTGGTCGGATGCTGGCCACACAAAAGACTCACAAACTCAGTGGGTTTAAACTCCAGGTAGTCTTTTGTATCCCATTTTGGCAATGATCAGTCCATATTAACGACTTTCTAATTGCAACACTTGCTTGTTTCTATGTGATTAATCACATTCACCAATAAATCAACCAACTTGAATTACACTGTTGAGTAGGCATTTGGTGTCAACATTTAGCCACAAAGCTTGTAAAAACACAACTCATCATTAGTTATGAAGATTGGCTCATAATTTTGAACCGAACTCAAAGTGGTAGAGTAGTAAAACTCTAATGCTTTATTTCCATGACCATGTCATCTTTGTTTTCTGTAGATCTATTTTTCTCTAACTATAAGGTGAATAAGTTTCATATTGTGATTCTTGCCTCTGAATATTCTTTGACATATTATTTTCTTATAAAATTAAAACCCTATTTTTCTTGTTTCTTTTTCCTCAATATCATTCATAACAGCATTTGTCATGTCTGTATGAACTCTTTTGACTTGTGAAATGTTAATGCATTTTGGTTTTACTATGATTTTGAAAATGAATTAATATTAACATTATCTCCCTTGAATAAAATGTAATAATTTTAACCCCTAAGTGAGATTGCAGTTTTTGAACCAAAATTGTCAACATGGGAAAAATGTTTGAAAGTTAACTTGCTTGCAATCTCTATAAAAGATGTTGACTTTGGCAAATGAATTTTCTCATACTTGTTTTCCTAAGGAGGGGGTTTTCAAATATTTGTCAACCTTTTGATTTGTCTGAATTTCCAGATTGGGAAATTAGGAAGGACTAAGAATTAGGTGACAGCTTTTATAGCTCAAGGGAGTGACTTTTAGCCATTGATAGGTGTAATCAGCTAGAATTAGCAATTTTAACAAACTAAATGTTGTTGTGATAAGAGAACTTGTATTAACATAGATGTGAAGGTGGTGTGCCACCACTAGTCAGGAAGCATAATTATCTAGGAGAAAAAAATAGTAGTAAGAGGTTCTTGAGTTTTTAGTTCAAGGTTACCCCATTAAAATAAAAAAACTCCTAACATTATGTTTGTTTAAGTGCAGTTTTAGTATTCAATCTAATGTCATTGTGCATCTAGGAAAACTAGTTTGTGAGAGGAAAAATGTTGTGCACAATGATTCACATTCTAAAATTTCACCAATACATCAAAATGTGCCTTTGAGCAGTTATCTATCAATTTGTATCTTCATGAACCAGTATTTAATCCTATGGGAAAATTGTATGGAGTCAACAAGGCTATCTCATGTGAGACACTTGGGTGAAGAAACCAATAACTAGACAACACTGAAGACAAATCAAAGTCAGCTTTGAAATAGTGAGTCATGGAATCAGTGGAGACAATGGATAATGAAAATGATTAGTATTTATTAATTTAACCACATTCTCCTAAACATGATACAGATTTCGTTTCCCCATGGCTCAGTACCCTAAATACCTTCTCAAGGTATTCCAAAGGAAGGAGTTTATTACCATACAAGCTAGACTACTACCATGCTGAATAAATTGCTGAATTCGCATGACTTTTGATATGACAACCTCAATCCACATTCTATAAAATTTCTTGTTCTTGATGCCTTCTTATCACTAGCATTCCATTTGCACCTTTAGTTCTATCATGGTTCTTGGATTGGGGATACATGGGGATTGAACTATTATAGCAAGTTTTCCAATGGAATGTATGTCATCCACTGGTAATCACTTCCATTTTCCTATTCTCCATATATGCTTTAAATATATCTGGAAACATATAAACTATTGTCAACAACCCTACCTGAGGATGTAGATAATCTCAAACATACTCAAATGCATCATTCCAATGGGTTGTTAGTTCATGTAGATCCTCACCTTCAAGATCAAGTCATAAATCATTTATAGGAGGTCATAAATGGTTTGCAAGATGCTGCCTGCAAACCCACCCAACAATCACAACATATATTCTTACAAGCATGGAAGAAACAGTGGTTTGTAACACATTGCAATTTGACATTGACTTGGAATTCACAAATTGCATGACAATAGCAAGGCTTAAACATACCCATATTATCCTCTCATTGTCAATTTGTTGCCCATTGTAGCCATAATTTCTATGGTGTGCTACAAAAACAACAGCCATTACTATTGAAAGTAATAAAGTCTGACAAATGAAACATAACACACAAAAGATAGAAATCCCACAGCCACATTGAGGGGATGAACCCTAAACACAAAAAAAGTCAAAACTTTGTTCATGTTGAATTGGGTTCCAACAATAATAACGTAAAATAAATCCTACATAAAATAACTATTCCTTAAATAAATACTTGACATATGGAAAACCTCTCCATTAACCCAGCCTGATAAATCCCTGCCACATAGTACCTACCCAATCTCCAAGGGGATGTTATTCTCTTTTTTACAAGCCTTGATTTTCTTGAAAACAAGCAACTTGAGTAGAGGAGAAGCATACAATAAAAAAATCATCTGAAAAGTAATAATGCATTCACTAGGGTTTAGGGTTTAGGGTTTAGGCAAAATCTGTGCAGAAAAAATGACAATTCCTAAATGAGCCTAAAAACTTCAGTGAACAGCAGCAGTGAATCAAGTCAAATAACTTTGTTAATATAATACTAGCTATTACTTATTACCGTCCGACTACCATATGACACAAGAAGAATCCATATGTTGCAATTAGTTTGTTGTCTATTGCATATGGAGGGACTATGAAACTATGGAAACAATGTAGTCTTCGTCTGGTACCATATTTTGGGGAATGCTTCACCAGGTGTTACTGTGAACTGTGAGTTCATTTTTGTGAACTTCATGGAAGATTCCATGTTTTAACAGTTGCTGGTTTGAACACATCATGAGGGTAGAGCCATTGGGTGATGAACCACATGTTTGTTCATATGTTACAATCTGTTGACTCCATTTTTGGAATATTTGTGGGAGGATGGGGTTCATTTTGTTGCACCAGTGCAAGTTGTTTAACTAAAATATTGAACAAACCACTGAGTTCTAGCTTAAAAAATCTTCCACCCATTGCTTTGGGATAGGAATAGCAATAATGATACCCTAAACAACCAATAGATGATCAAAGAAACAATAAGACCAGACGTGCCAGTATTGAATGTGCATATTGAAGATGGTCCCAAAAACAAGTGGCCACAAAACTGTAGAGATAGAAAATTCCACATGTTCATTCTACTAACATACCTCTATCTTAATTCTGTGTCATGTTTTGGGTCAGAAATTACAATAATGAAAAGACGTACTAAAGTGGGAGATCAAGGTCACATTGTTTGGTGTTAAATATTTGATATAATTTGAGAGAGAGAGAAATCATTGAGAGAAGAAGATAAGTATTTTGACGATAACCTGTATTTGACTATTTACTGTGAGGGGATTTTTGTATTGATACAAGAAAATGATAAATCCAAATGAAGTCCATAACCATCCCTTGTGAGAATCTTGAGGCTCTAATTGGCTGTCAGGTCACAAGCTTACAAACTATAACCTCTCTTTTAGTTGAGACCTACTAGTTAGTTCAAGGTACCATCCTGGGCTCTAATTGGTCTAATGATTCTGTAACCCTTTGCTACTTGGATGATGATTTCATAACTGTTCTCTGTAGATGAAAAGATAGCATCTTAATTCTCATGAGGGATGGTTATGTCCGGTAACCAGCTCAAGCTCACTGGTTAGTCTTGGTGTTTATTGTAACCTGTGTCCATGAGCAAGTTACCTGGTCTATTAACGGAGCACAGCTGAAAATGAAAACTGGAGGAGGTTTGTGTGTTTTTTGTTTCCTTGATCCACCATAAATAAACATGTTAGCTCACAAAATGCCACTCTGCAGGCTCTGATAGCCTAGTCTTGAGGTATGGACATTGCAAACCGAAAATACAGATACATGTACAACACAAACACATACACAAAGGCACCAGATTGATGCAATTGTCACCATAATTTAGAGCCTCTTTCTTTGCTGTTGTGGCCTTTTTTCCTTAGAGCTTCAATATACTCATATCTATTCTTATTGTGATTTCAATACACAGAATCACCAAGGCACACAATGACACCCTGGAAAACTAAAAACCGGTGTTGGGCAGTCATTTGATTATTTTATTTTAATAACCTCATGTTCTGGTTTTCTTAAAATTTTGGAATCAAAGAATTTCTGATTCCCATTTTGAAAAAAGAAAATCAGAATCAAAAGAACCTTCAGTGCTGGTTTTTAAAAAAAACACCCTCAAAATGACAGGAGGGTTTCATGAAATAATTAGCAGGTTATTTGACAAGTTCTCAGATTTTTTGAGAATTGCAGTTACATGTCAGAATCTCTTCTTGGAGTGTTGAGAACCATCGTTGTATATCAAAAATCAGTTCTTTGCTTTTTGACGACCATGTTTATAAATCTTAAGAATTACTCTGATAACCTCTGGTTATTTGATTCCATTTTTAATGACTGTATTTATTCTGTCTATTGAAACCCTATGGTTTCAATTCTGAAAAATAAGATGGAATTGTGTCAGTTTCAGTTCTGGTTCCGCATAAATAAAACTGGGAATCCAGTTCCATGTCTCATGCTTAGGAAAAAAAACCCAATTCTGATTCTGGTTTTGCTTCAGAAAATTAGTTCTAATTCAGATCTGGTGCTTACTAAACAAGAGCAAAACTGATGTTTAATGGCAGTTACCTGCTGGTTTATGTTTGGTTATAATCTCTTTTATTTTTGAAAAAATGTATTTTAGTTCTGGTTCTGATTTCACTTCCACATATAAATGGAATTGGGGTTCAGTTCCTTGAATTTTTTTGATTTTGGTTCTGGCTATGAAAATCATACCAGTTTGGATCCAGTTCTTATGAACTGGAATCAAAATGGATGATTTTTGCAAAAGCAAGTGCTTGTCCAACATTGATATGAATCAGTGTTGTTTGGTTCTTGATTTCAAAAGGAACCTTGGGTCCTGGTTTTAACTTTTGTTTGTTTCTGATGTCTCTGAATCAGTCATGAGACCAATTCTTTGAAATTAAATAACTTTTGATTCCAATCATTTTCACAAAAAAATTAGAAACAATCTAGTTTAAGGCAAGTTTTGGTTCCATTTCCACTAGACATAACTAAACCCAAAAAAAATAGAAGTGTGAAATTAATTTGTTCAACTAGTGCATACACTCCAAAATAAATATTATATAATATTAATTATGTACAAGTAATAAAATGTAATAACTTGTTTAAAATGCAATGTCAAATTTATATATATTGAAATGACAATTTTTGTAAAGAACTGGACCCAGAACTGAATTCTCACTCCATTAAGGTGGAACTGAAACCGAAACTGAAATCATTCTAATTTATTTATAGAACCAGAATTGGAGGTTGTTCATAAAAGTAAAGAACCGCCCAACACTGGAATGTACCTCCTCTTCCAACACCCTCCCAAAATAAGTGAAGCACCTCTTTTGTCTGTGAGCACTATGAAATTGACTTCCTTGTGTACCCACTTCGAAACTTGAAAGCAAAACTTGATTGAGTCAAATCTACTGAGTGGACGTAATATTTAGTATGTTCTGGGGCGTCACAAGAGTCTGCTCAGGCATCTGGAGTCAAATATTGGTAACTTGAAAAAGATCACAAATGGTTCATTGCATAAGCCATTTTTAGAGATTCGGTCTTGTCAGTGGTCAGTCAGCGGAAATGTGGTAGGACCCTCTTTCAGGAGGGAGAGTCCAAGTCCCATTGGCACAAAGTTGACTTGGCGAATACCATTAGGAACGAAATAGGATACGTGTTTAATGCAAACAACAAATATATTCCAGTGTTGAATATTCGGGACTTCTTATGGGTTTTTTTCCAGGGGTGGAGGGCGGGAGGCCCAGGGTGAACCGGCACTCATGTTAGTACCTTTACCTCTTTTAATGAGGCCTCTTACTGGCCATATTATGCCCAATTTTTTTAGATTGGAAGTCAGAGACCCTGATTTCGTGGGATATTTTTAACAATTGGAAATCTTTTAGAGGGATTTTACCCTGGTATCAATGTGGGTGCTGGTTCACCCAAGGGGGAGAGAAGGGGAAAAGCATTGGATGAACCAGGACCTACACTCAAATGCTACCATGATAAAAACCCCAAGTTATTATCCAGTCCTAAGGGCATCTCCAGTGTCCACCCTACACTGGCAAGAACCCCTTTTCATTAAAGTTTGCAGCAGGATAGCACAAATCTTGCTGATCTCCTCTATTGATGGTCCTTTTTGCAGTGGTCAGTTTAACCCCATGAAAAGCTTTTTTCTACTCTGGATTTGAACATCGTCCAGATGTAAAGACATAAAGGGTCTTTCAGTGTTTAAAGGGACTTTAATGATGTTTGTGCGTGGGGACAGTGATTATTGAACGGTATTCTATTCTAACATAAAGGAGTTGTTTACAGTTTTGGGTTGGACATGCTCTTCATCTAGCAGTGCTCGGTATGCGACCCTGCACAGTAAAATTGGATGAAGAAAATCTAACATATGCCAGTTTGGCTCAGGAAAATGGTTTTGGCTCAGCATAATTGTGGAGTTGACAGCTGGTAAAAGGCGCAGAAGCGCTGTGCACCTGTAGAAAAGAGTGTAATAACTGCTACTCAGTGTTTCTGATTGGCCAATCGTAATGTGATTGGTTGAGGTGGTTTGCTCTTAGTAGTCCCCCACCTATTTGCTGTCCCAGTTTCGGTTTTATGGGTGGGGTTGCAAAAGAGTACATAACTAAACTTGGATGTGAAAAACATTTTCGCAAGGTCACATATTGAGCATCACTGGAGATGTTCTAAGATCAAATCAGTGCTTTAGGTGAATTTCATTCTTGTTCATACTATCATATTTTATATGTTTTTTGAATTGATGTTTAATGGGCTTTGTATATCCCTTTATTTCGATTAGCATTCAATTCTTTCGATATTGCAGTTTTGTATTTTTGTTGTTCCCTTCTTATTGTTTGTTTTTTCTTTTATGGGGTGGTGAAAAAGGTCACGAAGGCATTTGTGCTCGCTTGTGTTGATACATGTGTGACAACAGGGAGACATTACAAGAGGAGCACACGATTAGAGCACTCGCTTTAATTTTTCACAAATGTTTGAAGTCAACTCCAAATCCTACCCCACTTCCATCAACACATTACACCGTGCATAGGCCTTTGTTCATGAAAGGGAGTATGTTCAAGCAGTGGATGCATTAGCTTTGAACACATATGTAGCCCCATTTGATGAGACCACTAAAGTCTTTCACCTTCTCCATCTATTTGTTGAGGTTGATTTCCACCCTTTTGTTGATGATTTTCATCTTGAGACAAAGGTTATTTTAGATCAAAAAACATTTATTTTGGTTCGTTCACCATATCTTTATTCTAGTGGCCCTTCGAGTATGGTGTATGAATTTTTACGAAATTGTTTTGTCCCAAATGATTTTACAAGTGGTTTTGACCTTTTTTTCAAAGCATGTGGGCACATTTGTCGTAACCCTAATCTTGGGCTTGTGACCAAGGCAAGGGCTTGCAAAGGTGCGGGCCAAGACTGAAGCCCAATAGTCACATTTCATGCTCGTAAGAGTGTGGGAAAGTGTGAGGGAATGAACCCCCATGTTCCCAAGTGAGATCCCACCTTGGGAGTTGGAATCCAAATGGAGTCTAGAATCTTCAAAGAGCGATCGCAAAGGTGAAAACCCATTAGATTGATAAGTTCCTTATATCATTAAAAAGTTCTTGAAATGTAAATGTTTAAAATGGGCTCGCATGATCCCATTTGGGTATTTAAAACACAAGTTATGGCCAAAAGAAGGTTCGGGAGTCAAATTGGCCACTAAAAGTCGAAAATGGCTCTGATTTCATTGCATGTAGGTGGTGTGAGACATACCGTTGGAAAGCTCTTGACAAGGGCTACAACTTTGTTTTAGACCTCACCTCAATTGGAGGTGTTCACACAAAATTATGGGTCCCCAAAGTTGCAAGAATCCCAATTTTGAAAATTTCGGGACTCTCATTTGGGAATCTTGTGACAAAATGACATTTGGGTGTCGGCCTTGTGGCTAAGCACAAAGTATATTATAAGGGGGAAGGTGGTGGCTTCCCCCAAATCCGGGCTGTGGTGAGTCTTGTGAGTTTGTGTTAGCTCGTGGCTTGTCCGTGCACCAAAAATGTTTTAGTTACGCATTAACCAACTTATTGTTTGGTTTGTGTAGGTCTGTGTGAATAGTTGACTTACTTGTCACTTGTCCTAGTCCCCATCTTGAAACTCCAGCACACCCCTCTACCCTCGAAGTGTTGCGAACCAAGGAACGTGCCCCAACTCTTTATCCTTCCATTGTTCACCCTTTTGACTTATAGTTAAGTCCATAAAAGAGTTTGGGGGTGTGTCATATTTTGTTCATTGTGTCTACAATAGTGATGCTTAGTAAGTTCCTAGAATTATTATTATTATTCTAGTTAAGTGATCAAATCACTAATCATAGGTCATAAAAATGCACGAATTGTTGTTAGGCTTTGCATTGCCAAGTATATTGTTTAGGAGGTGGTAGCCCTAAAACAAATTGTTCATTTGATTGTTTATTTTATGGAGTTGGAAAAGGTTCAACTAGCTATGCATAGCTAGTTATGTGATGCACATATTCATTATTTTTGCAGCATGATCAGTTATATTTTAGAAAAGATTATTATTAGTCTTCTTAGGTGGCCAAGTCACTAGTCATGAACAAGTCAAAAAAATCCACAAAATGTTATTAAGGTTCATTGATTGGAATTTATATCGCCAAGTATAGTGGTTTGGGAGTTGGCAACCTTGAAATAATTTGTAAGCTTGCTTATTTTGTGGAGTTGGGAAAAGGTTCAACTACTATGGATAGTTATTTGTGTGATGGACATGTTCATTGTATCTGCAACATGATCATTAATTTTTAAGAAGACATTATTATCAGTCGTGTTAGGTGATCAAGTGACTAGTCATGAACTTTAGGTCATACAAATCCACAATTTTTTGTTACCTAAGCTTCAAGGATTAGAGTTTGCATTGCCAAGTATATTGTTTTAGGAATTGGTAACCCTGAAACAATTTGAAAGCTTCTTTTTTCTTTGACTTGGAAAAGGTTTAGTTAATTATGTACAATTAGTTGTGTGATGCACTTATTCATTGTATTTATAACACATGATCTTTAAATGTTTAAAAAAGATTATTATTATTTTGGCTAGGTGATCAAGTTAGTAGTCATGACCTTTAGGTCATAAAAATGCACAAATTGTTGTTAGGGTTTACATATATTGCTAAGTACATTGGTCCAAGAGTTAGTAACTTTAATTTTTTTTGAAAGCTTGTTTATTTTGTGGAGTTGGAAAAGGTTTAACTAATTGTGCATAGCTAGTTATGTGATGCACATGTTCATTCTTTTTGTAACATGATCAGTAATTTCTTAAAAGAAATCATTATTAATCTTCCTAGGTGACTAAATCACTGAACCTAAATAAAGCATAGAAATCCACAAAATTTTGTTAGGGTTCATTGATTGGAGTTTGCATTGCCAAGTATAATGCTCTAGGAATTGGCAACCTTGAAATAATTTGCAAGCTTGCTTATTTTGTGGAGTTGGAAAAGGGTTCAACTACCTATGTATAGTTAGTTGTGTGATGAATATGTTCATTAAGTCTACAACATGATCATTAACTTCTTAGAAGTGATTATTATCAGTTGTGCTATGTGATCAAGTCATTGGTCATGAGCTTTAGGTCATACAAATCCACAATCTCTTGTTAGGGTTGAAGGATTGGAGTGGGCATTACAAATCAATACATTACTTGAAGATTTGGCAACCTTGAAACAATTTGCAAGCTTGCTTGTTGTGTGGAGTTGGAAGAGGCTCAAATCATTTAAGTTTATAGATTAATCACATTCAAGTAAGTAGTCTGAAAACATTATGTACATCATAGTAAACAAAGGTGCAAGTTTGTGATGTGCAATTAACTCATTTGATGTATTACATTGGACTTTGATGTAGTTATATATAATATTATATAATACTAAATGCACAATAGTGTACTATTGGTGTACCATGGTTTTTATGGGGAATTTCCATCCAATGTATGGAATGTGTTGAAATGTTGGATTTTATAATGAAAATTGATGGAGTATTGGGTGATTTGGTACAAAGATTTATGGATTGTTAGGTGAGTTGTTATGGAACTTTATGGATTATTAGGTGTTGGTATGACATTTGGTTGATTGCTAAAGTTGTTGATATGAACATATATGGACTATTAGGTGTTCTTATGCATCGACTACTCAATATTGTTGTGAATACTCACATGGACTATTGGCTAATATTATGTGTTCTAATGGACTATTAGGTTTATGTTTGTACTCTAGATTTTAAAAGAGATTGTGAGCCATGGATGACAATTCAACAAATTATTAAACTTTAGTTCCATAATTTTCTTTAGTAATAATGATTTGAATTCTTATAAACTTCCAAATGGTAATTATTAATAATTGAATTAGCCTTTGGATATTTCCAAGCATTGAAAACTTTTTTATTTAAATTGATGTAATGTTTATTTATTTTAAGACCTAGTAAACCTTTTAAAATGCATTATCCTTTTTATGTTGCAGAAGGTGAAAAGGGATGTAGAATTAGATGTGGTTTTTGGGAATATAAACCCATAATTAACATTAACATTTTGCCATGACAATATTAAACTAATTTATAGAATAATCTTTAGGCACTAAGGATGTACTTGTAAGAATTTTAGGATGTAGTCTTCATACATCTTTATTCATTCTTCACTTCTATCAAACTCCTAATAGAATCAAGATCAAATTTAAGTATTAACATTTCCATTTGAGTAGCCTCAAGTGAATTACAATTTAGTAAATGATTTAGAGGGGATAGATCACAACTGCAAAAAATCTAGAATGCAACGCTAAGTATTTGGCTCGATGCTCCATGGAAAGGGGGTTGATTAAGTGTTATAGCCAACGATAATGGTCATCATCGAGAACCCAAGTTCAATAATGAAGATGAACATCTTCGTCTTCACACTAACATTCTTCAAACCTTTTTTGGCACGGCTCCATGAGTAGGAACAAATTCTAAGTAGATCGCTAAGGCATGTGGGTTAAGAAATAATCAATGATCCCATCTTCAATGATTGACTTGAATGCGCACCACTCTTCTAGATGGTTCTTTTTCGTGCGACCATTGAAAGACATTCACATCAAATGGTGCTTTTTCAAGTTTTTCCTTTTCCACTGGAGCAACTAGAGGATTCGAGGGCATGGCAACATCATCTGCCATGACTAAATCTTTGCATGCATCAACAAAAACCAAAGGGGTAGTCGAAACAATTTGGTACTTACATTTGAAGGGGTCAATGCCTTTATTAACAAATTAGGGTAGGCATAATGCATAACAATGAGAACGAAACTTCATGAAAACCCGGACATCCTAATTCCAATGGATTCGTGAAGCCTTAAATTCGACGATGGATTTAAAAATACATGGGAATCCTTGTAATTTCAAATTTAATTCCAATTCATTATGTACTACATAATTAATAAGTACACATGAAGGATTAATTAAGGGATATTAAAAGAGTAAATGGTATGCGAAAATGTTACTATTACCATTGAGTTGATTTAGTCAAATGGGAACTCAAGGATGTATACTTATTAATATTAATAAATTATCTTAATAATTGGTTACTTAGAATAACTAAAATGAAGAAGTAGGATGTTAAAGTCAAACAACGAAATTAATAATGATCAAGTTCAAAAACCCCATCAAGATGTCCAAGATAGGGAAAAGGATGAATCTTTCAATTCCATTAGTCATGAGGATTATCATCCTATTTGATTTGAGGATGGAACCCTCTTAATGTTTCATTGGGCATAAGAATTATCATCCTAAACTCCATGGGAGAGCAAATCATTCTCGATTCTCATTGGTTCATGAAGGATGAAGAGGCCATTGATTGGAGGGAAGGATTTCCACAACCTCCATTGGACAAGGAGAACAAGCTCAAGGAGGGTTCATGGGAAGCTTGGGAAGAGAGGAGTTTTTATCTTGTTTGTTTTTGAGGTAGAATGGAGGATGAATGTGTGAAAGGAAAACTAATTGTTATGTGTGAAGAAGTGTTGTTCATGAAAAAAAATTGTGTGCAAACAAAAGAGCATGGAAGGAAGTTGTGTGTAGCAAGTAATTGTAGTGGAGTTCATGAAATGATTTCCATGAACAAGCCTTTGGATTCTTTACTAAAATAGTTGTTCCTCTTAGATCCATCATTTAATCTATTTCAAACTTCAAACAATTTTATTTTAGAAGGTTTAAAACGTTTTCTTAAAATTTCAGCATCATTGGGGCTACAACAAGGGAGCTACACTTGTCGAAAGTAAAGGGGGTTGAAGTTGTCTTTTTTTTCTCAAATATGGTCAAAATAGCTTTAAATTTTGAAGCATAACTTTTGATTTCAAAAATAAAAACTTATAAGATTTTGTAGCATTGTGTTTTTAAAGATTATCTTTCCAACAACCCTATGCATGTTAGATTGGGAGATTGTATGAAGATATTATGAAGAATGGAACGAAGGGGTGTCAACTATCAAGCGTGAACATTGATTAGACATTAACATAATGCTCTTGCACATTACATCATGGTGAGTTTGATTCTTCCAAAATGTCTTGGTATCCTCCAAATGGACACGACAAATTAGATTCTTAGTGAACTTCATTACATTAAATTGAACCACCTTCATTTGTTAAATACAACTACATAGTAGTTCCACCCATAAATGAGTTGCATATTTTCATGTGGAAGGTGTGCAAGAATTTTTCACAAAAATTCAAAGATGCAAACCCATTTGTACTAATGTTGAAAGGACCTTTGGAAGTCTAAGGCCATTTTTTGTCAAAATAATGAAGGAGCATAACACATAATGTTGCATCTACCATGTCCAATTGGAGGAACTTCACATTGTTGTGCAAACATGATGAGGTCAACATAGTGATTATGTTTCTATGCACATGCAATTTTTGGTTTGAATGATGTATACACAAATGTGGTGGTTGTGTGCATGATGTTAATAGATATTGGTTGAATTTATAAAGTGTGTATGTTTCAATTACACTTGAAATAAATAATTGGTTTTCTAACTTTTGAATGGTCATTGGCCAACACCTTAAACTTCAATATTTCATTAGTAAAAAAAGTGGCAATGGAAAATCATTCATGATCAAATTGCTCTTGAATGCTTGAGATCAAGATGAAAATATGTTACACATTCTAAATCCATGAGTATTGCATCATCTAATGTTTCTTAAGTCATAAATTTTTACGTAATATTAAAACACACATCCATGGTTCTTCTCTACAATGTGTAAACATTCAATTCAATTCAATCCTTCAAGTTTCTCAAAAACCTCTCCATGAACATATTGATACAAATGTGAAGGGCATGGAACTTGCTTGAATGGATACTATTTATGAGAAAAACTATGGCTACATTTAACTACACATGTATTCGTGTCAATAATGAGGGGACAAGAACAAGAGTGTTCATAACAACATAGTGTTATTGTTATGAAAACAATTATGAAACAAGGGCAACAATGGTAGTGAAAATAATAGTGTACATAATGATGTCACATTTTTGCTTTGAAGACAAAATTCCATAATAATGGCGATAACAACATTGAAAATAATAATGTTTAGAACAACATAGCCACACTTTCATTTTGAAGACAAAATTTCAAAACAATGGTGACAACAACATTGAAAATGGCAATATTCACAACAACATGGCACTCCCATTTTGAAGACAAAATTATGAAACATTAGTGACAACAAAAAATGCTGCTCATTTTGATTATGAAATTATGAAACATTGGTAATAACAACATAATGTTTCAACATTACTACTTGAAGAGATGAAATTGTGAACTATTGGTGCTAGCATGTTGCAACCCTAACTTTGGGCTCGTGACCAAAGCAAGGGCTTGTGAAGGTGCAGGCCAAGACTGAAGCCCAAGAGTCACATTTCATGCTCCTGGGAGTGTGGGAGAGTGTGAGGGAATGAACCCCCACACTCCCAAGTGAGCTCCCACCTTGGGAGTTGGAGTCTCGATGGACTCTTAATGGACTTTTAAATTTTCAGAGAGTGATTGTAAGGGTCAAAATTCATTGGATTGAAAATTTTTTTATATCATTGAAAAGCTCTTGGAACTTAAATCTCTAAAATGGGCTCACATGACCCATTTGAGTACTTAAAACATAAGTTATGGCCAAAAGAAGGACCATGAATCAAATTGATATTCTGATTCCCGACCACTAAAAGTCTAGAATCGCCTTGATTCCCTTGCATGGAGGTGGCGTGCAACATACCTTTGGAAATATTTCAACGTTGGCTACAACTTTGCTTTAGACCTCACCTCAATCGGAGGTCTGTACACAAAGTTATGGGCCTCCAAAGTTACAGGAGTCTTAATTTTGGGAATTTCGAGACTCCCACTTGGGAGTCGCGGGACAAAAATGACATTTGGGTGTTGGCCCCATGGGCAGGCATAGAGAATACTCTAAAGGGGATGGTGGTGTTTTCCCCCAAGTTCGAGCCGTGGTGATTATTGTGAGTTTGTGTTTGCCCGTGGCTCGTCCGTGTTTATTCATGGTTCGTCCGTGCATCAAAAGTGTTCTAGCTATGCACTAACCAACTTGTTGCCATCATTCAAAATTACCACAAGAGTTGTGAGTTTTTCAATAAGGAACTTCATAATAAATTTCAATATTTCAAGAAATCAACAATGATGTTAAAGCAAAGTAATTAGTAATTTTGCTGCCAATTGGCTCTACATGTGGATAGACATGTTATTATTCATTGTCTTCCATCGTGCACTATGTTTCTAATGTTGTGAATGAAATAAAAACTTGAACTACATACAACTCTTGTAGGTGTTAGAATATTATGACTTAGCTTGGTTGCAAATCTTGTTTAGGGAAAATTCATCCATAACATTCATAGCATTTCTTTGTGTTGTTTATGAAATAGGACCATGTTATCCCTCCTATTACAATGGAAATCCAAATAAACTTGGAAAATTGAACATAGTTAATCAACTTCACATTTATTCATCTTTATAGTAGGGCTAAAAAAATCTCCACAACAATTTAAAAGGAAAACAACAATGATTGTAGTTTTAACCTTAAAAATTCACTTACAAAGTGACAAAACATGACCTTGATCACAAATAACAAATTGACAAGCTACCATGACTACCACACTGATTTCATTAGCTTTTGACCTTGAGTTATCCACTCACACATTATAATCCACCCAAAATTTGGGCAAACCAATACATATAATCTACATTCTAAGTTTTAGTGGCATTTTTAGAAGAAAAGTGAAGATTCAGTCAAAATGTTGGCTAGCACTAAATATGGCTATGAAAAAAAATTAAAAGTGTTTTCATTCAAGTTGCAACATGCTTGTGAGGGTACATAAGCACATAACCAACTACGAATCGCAAATTTGTGATGGTAATGGGGAATAAAAAAACTTTTAATGATGCACTCCCAAGTTCCTAATTAGACCCAAGATGGGTTTGAGTTACTCAAACATCGGAATTGTGAGGAACTTGGGGCACGCTCCTAACTTTCAACACTAAAAAGGGTAGAGGGGCGTGTTAAAGCTCCAGGATGGGACTAGGAAGAGTGACAAGCTTTAGTTACTTACTCGAACCTGCATCAAACCAACCAACAAGTTGGTTAGTTCACATTCTGGAGCACCTTTAGTGCTAAAACAAGCCACGGGCAACTCTGGACTCACAAGACTCAGCACGGCCCGGACTTAAGGGAAGCCACCACCTTCCCCCATATAGTATTCTTTATGCCCCCCCGTGGCACCCACATCCGAATGGCTTTTTATCCCAGGACTCCCAAGGAGGATTCCCGAAATTACCACGGTTTAGACTCCCGCAACTTTGCGGGACTATAACTCTTTGCTTAGACCTTCGATTGGGACAAGGTCTAAAGCAACATTTAGCTCTCATTGAGAGCTTTCCAACGGTGTGTCGCACTCCCCCTGCACGCATCGGGGTTGGGTCGATTTCCAACTTTTAATGGTCGAGAGTCAAACTGTTAGTTTGACTGCCGGCCTTTCTTTCTACCACAACTTGTGCTGTAGATGTCCAAATGGCTCATACAAGCCCATTTTCGACATCTACACTTTGATAGTTTTTCAATGATATAAAGAACGCCCCAATGCGAGGTGTTTTCATCCCTGCAATCAAACTCTGAAATTTTAGGAGTCCCAAAGGACTCCCAAGTCCCCATTTCAAGAGTGAGTCTCATCCTCACACTCTCTCAAAGTAAGGTTGCGACATTTAGCACATGAATCAGAAAAAAAAAAAACAACACGAACAATTCATTGTAAAAAATCTATAAGTGAATCATTTTTACATATGTGTCAATTATGACATATCTATTGAAGATGATGAAACTTTTTCCTGATATGGGTTTAAATGCTTGATATGGATTTTGCAACATTTGAATTACTTCTAGTAGTATTTAAGAGTAAGAAATATGTATTTACCTATTTGTTATAAATGTTGAAGTAGATGTTCAACAAGTACCAAAGACCAAACAAAGAACCCAATTGCTAAATCTTCCCCAATTAAGATATACCAATAGTAGCTCCATCAGCTTTTAATCCCGCCCATTGTTCAATTGTGCACCATTTCCTACAATTGTGGCTACTTTTATAGTTGGGTAAAATGACATTAAGGTGTTTCAATTCTAGTAGATCAGAGCCTTTTTGAAGTCCATATATTTTTTAAAAAGTGCCTAATGAATTGGATAAAAGATTTGAACCCTTGAATTTTGTCAAGTTAAACTTTACAACAAATTGTTTTTCATAGTTTAGACCTTACGTACATACATGGGAAGATCGTAGGAGAAGGTGGGCTATTTTGAAATCCAAGCAATGACTTGTCGTAAATTTTGTGATGGAAAGTTTTGGGCATTTGGTGGATTTTTTTCTTGAGTAATTCCAACTCACATTCTAATTAAATTTATACTTATAACACTCAAGAGTGTGTGAGTGGTTTCTTGAGAGTGTGAGAGGTTTGTAGGGCCCGCACAATGATAGAGTCAGGATCTCAATTTGTTTCTTTTGCATTTTCAGCATCCCTTGCACCTCTTGTATTTCTTATAGTTCTTCCACTTCTTCCATTGTTCAAGTTTGATTTTAAAAGAAGAGTCAAGTTTGAACATGACTTGGTAGTTGGAAGGTTTTTTCAAAACCTTTAAGGTTTGTTGTTCCTTTATACACTAAACTTCCAAAAATAGGGGATGGTGGTTGTGGATAACTCAGCAAGATTTATAAAGAAGTACAAGTTGTCATCAAAGGCAAAAGTGCAAAGCGTATAAAGATCTCAAGAGATGTCATAATAGAGGAGGTTACAAAATATTTTCAACCCATTCAAAATAAGAATGGGTACAACTACATTTTCAATGAGGACCCAATGTTTATAACAAAAGTCCAGAGACTATGGATGCTCATACATCAGAAACGTTGTGCTCTTTCCACAAGAATAATGTCCTTAGGCTTTGCTAGAGGTGTAATTTTAAAGATATAAGCGCAGAAGATGAATTGGGCATTGTATGCAAAGTGGACAAATGCAAAGTAACAATGTCAACAAAAAGGCCTACCAAGGTTGCTAGAGTTGGTGAACGATGATGAGGGTGAAAGAAAATACTTGGTGGATGAAGGAGTAGACCATGGTGCTAACGATTACACGGAAAAATTAGAAAGACATGTGCCAAAAGAAGTTTTGCTCTATATGGAGTTTGTAGACAAGTTAGTGAGTGAGCTTGAAGCTTAGGAACATCTAAGTAAGCAAATAAGAGAGAACATCAAACTAACAAACTCACACACCCAAGGCTTGATGGATGATCACATTAACAATTTGAAGGTGGCCAAGGAAACACTATTGTTACAAGAAGCATAGTTGGAAAAAATGGGCATTGATGATGAAGGTGGTCATGTGGATTTACTACAAAAGATAGCATACCAAAAGTCTTTTGTTGGAACTTTTCAAGCTCTTGTAGATGAAGAGATGTTGGAATTTGAAAGAGTTTGCAAAGATTCTAAACTTATGGGTGCTAGGTTATTTAGTGAAGAGCAAAAGGTTGTTAGTAAAAGGAATTGTGATGTTGCAAAAATTTTGCTATCCAAATTCTAGAAAGGTGTAGATTGTGAAAGTGTCATTATGCCATAGCCTTTAGTTTTGGTTAAGACGAATGATGTTAGTTTTGAAAAATGTGTCAACATTGCCATTTTGTGGGCTTGGGTTTGCACCTATGTAGGTAGGCAAAATAGCTTCTTGTAAACACGTTTATCATTGCTAGTGCATTGTTGTTCATTTCAACAACTCATCCAAGTGCATCCAAGTGCATCCAAGTTGGGTGTGGGGAGGATATGGATGAATCATGGTGGAAATCATCATGTATCAAGAAACTTAACACTACTACAATTTCAAACCATGTTCCTTTGAAGGATTATGGTCAAGACCAAAGTTCCTATCCATGTGAAAATCAACTTCCAAAGGTATAACAAATTCAAACTTGTGTTTCAAGTTTTGTTATCATCATTGTGCTATAATCATCAATTTCCATTTGAGATCTCCTAGTTGTATGTATAGCACATTCAAAATTGTTGCAAAGTTTAAATTGGTTAATTATTGTTACAAAGTTGTTGAGAATCGATCAACTTGCTAGATAGTCGATTTTAAATTTTTATGGATTTATTTTTGGTTATCGGGCTCAACCCTACAATATTTCAAAACGAAGGTGTAGCAAAAATATATTTCTTTTTCGCTTTGCTTCTTTTATAAAAAAAGAAAATATAAAATTCAAACTTCATTTGCAAAACTTATCTAATACCATAAATCGCAAAAGCTCCTTTAAGAGCCAATCTAAAGCAACGCCCTCAAGTCTCTTTCGAGAGCCCTCAGATACGAAATTAGAAAATAATGCAAATACAAGAAGAGATAAGAGGCATGTAATGCTTACAAGGTGGAAGGAGTTGAAAAAACAACTATATATATATTTTTTATTTGCTCTATGTTTTATGGAATTCCATAAAGCTTGTATGTTTGTAATCTGGAAGTTATTTTTTGGCCTTACCAACTCATGTGAGTCCTTGGCTTTAGTCACACGTTTCCCAAGTAGGTACACAAAAAAATTGTGTAATCAATTAAATTTTGAACATCTATTTGTTAGTTCATTTTAGTGTACTATGTTATATTTACTTGTCCATGTGAGTCCATGGAAGTATTTTCCTGGTTAAACTTTGCTTTTATTTTGTCATAGTATTCCATTTTTTATGTAAGCATATGCATTTTTGTCATTTTTTTGTCCATATCAGTCTAATGAATCCTTCTAAGGTTTCTTTTATACTTGCTAACATTCCATGTTAATTACATAATTTTATAGTCAATGTCCTTTATTGTGCCATAGTAGTCCCTTTTTTTCGTAAGCATATGTACTCCTTGTCATTTCTTTGTCCATACTAGTCAATGAATCTTTAAGGTTTTTCTTATATTTGCCAATAGTCCATTTTGGTTACATAACTCTATAATCAATGTCCCATATTTTGCCATAATAATCCATTTTGGTTGTAAGTATGTACTCCTTGTCACTTCTTTGTCCTTACCATTCCACATGAGTCATTAAGGGTTTTTTATATGCCAATAGTCCATTTTGGTTACACGATTTTATAATCAATATATCTTCTTTACCCTTACTAGTCGTTAGGTCTGTTTTAGGTATCATGAAGTGCACCAAATCTTGGTCTAGAAGTCCTTCAAGCTCCATTGACACTACTTGGTACTACCCATGTATGCCATTGTTTGCCTTTAATTTGCCAATGAATGACATTAACCATTTGTTGTGAATTGAACATGCCTTTGTTGCAAATATCCACCCAACCACCAGACCAATGCAAGCATCATTCTCCTCTTAAAATGTTCATCTTTTCAAAAGGTTATCTACAGTAAATACTTCCCCCACCCATGATATAAGTCCAAGTGTTGACGGCACCTTCCCTGTGAATCCACAAGTAGTGGCAATAACCTGCAATGATCTTGCAAAAGTTTCTTCTTTGAATAAGCTGACCACAACACTGCTTTGACAATATATAACAAGTTTTAGTGCATAATTTAGCCTTGAAAATCTCCTTCCAATCTAACCTTGCACTTAACAATTTTTGAAAATTATCCCCCCCAACCCCCCGCCCCCC
>Ga0209208_10001201_pt1 | contig 36189 bp, 32 predicted proteins | sample S1TSphfallax_3_FD_187694 | JGI IMG/M metagenome (GOLD analysis project Ga0209208, IMG submission 187694) | Host-associated microbial communities from peat moss isolated from Minnesota, USA - S1T2_Fd - Sphagnum fallax MG (SPAdes) (version 2) | ecosystem: Host-associated > Plants > Peat moss >...
TTTGTTTTTTCTTTTGTTTTTTTTTTTTTTTGTTCTTCTTTTCATTTTGCATTGTTTTGTTATTACAACCCTAGCCTTGGGATCATGACCAAAATTAAATCATGACAAAGTGATGTGAAGAATAAAGATTAAAGTTATTGTAACTATTGTAGCAATAAGTAACTAAAAGAATTATTTAGGTTTAAGGTTGATTTTGCTTACCTACCTCACTTGTATTTAAGAAGGATTGTGTTACGAACATGGAAATTACAAAAGCAAAGGGATTTCCCAAGTTATAAAAAAACCAAAACAAACTATGACAATAGCAAGCCCAAATCTAATTCTAAACACAAAATGTAAAAATCAAAATAAGATCATGAAATATGCAAAACAATTTTTAAAAAATTAATATTTCATAACATATGAAAACATGAACATGAAATGGAATAAACAAGGCTATAATTGCAATATTGTACCTTAAATTAGTGTTGAACATATTAAAGGTAATGAGAGGTCCTAATTCTAATTACACCCCTTTGGGACCTAATTAAAAAAAACTTCCATGAGGCTTCCATATGCCTATTATCTAAAGAACCTTCTTGAAAATCATCTTAAAGTATACGTTTATTATTAATCAATTATAAGGTTGTTAGAAATGATGTCACATGTCCATTTTTCATATGTTATCGCATCAATGATTGTATAGACATGTTGGTTTCATCCATTAAGTCGAATGTGAACAATTTTTTTCCCACTTGGTCATGCATGCTTAACAAGTGAAAACAAATTTGATCATCATAGTTTTGGCAATGAAATTTTTTTGGTTTCCATAATTTTCACAACTTAAATTTTTTTTATTACCAAAGGTTCGACAATTGATACCCATTCAATTTGTGGTGACCAAAATAGATCTTAATCATTTGATCAACAATGGGTTGATCTATACCATTGATTCAACAACTAAATTTGGGCCCTTTTTTTGTTGTCGCACAAGCAAGTTTCTTTTATAATTGATAATTGATTTTAGGCATCCATTAGCGATTAAAATTAATCTAAATCATAGTTGGGAAAAAAAAAACTTTCCCCAAAAAAATAACCAACCCACTTTGCTTATGTTGAGTAACAAAAAGTGGAGTGTGAATTTTAAATCAATTCCTTCTTTGAAATGTGTGGGATTTGTGTTACTTAACAAGCAATCATTACTATATACCTTGGGAGAAAGGGGTGAAACTTTATGGGTGTATGAATTTCAAATCATCATATTACATTTTAAATTGGTGTTAAATTTCATTGTATAATTTTTTAAATGAAACCAAACCTTATTGTTATATATTAATTTTTCTAATCATATTTTTTTGTGTTTTTTAATGGAGGATAGGCGAAACATGTCAGAACCATGGTACTTGATAACTCTAAACAACATGGGTAAGATGGAATGTAGGTTTTGGAACCATGTCATTTCATACCGCAAGGATTAAATGCCTTTCCATTTGGGCTATTGACATGATGGTAGTGGAAAAGTTGGTGTTGCAATGGGTTCAAAGGCATGGACACAAATCAAAGCATTATTTGCCATGTGGGGGAATTGTCTTTCAACCATTAAATGACATGGTTGTACTAACACATGATGGGACAATAGAAAATGTGACCATTGAAATGGCAAACCCTTCAAAGGAAGGAGAATCTACTTCGACCTTCAAACAGAAAAGGCTTGAATTTACACCCCACCTACAAATAATGCAAAGGATCATAATAAATAATAATTCCCAAACCTTTTAATAGGTCTCATTACAAGAGGATTAAACTAAAAAAAATAGGAGTTTGGATAAGAAGTGGGCGAATTTCTTTTATGAATTGAATATCCTTTTCAACATTACACGACATTCAATGTTCATAGAAGTTGTGAAAACAACCTCAAAGTCCCAAACCTACTATAAACCCCCATCATACCATGGATTGTGCAAAAATGACAAAAGCAAGCCAATGTTGATGCACCCAAACTTATTATTGAAAGGATACAAAATTCCATTCACAAGTATGGAACCACCACTTGTTTTGATGGTTGGGACAATGTTGCAAAATGTTGATTGTTGAATGTGATGTTTGCTTGTCCTAATTGGAATGTATTTTAAGGTGCCATTGACACACTAGGGGAACATAAGGATGCCCAAGTGCTACATATTAATGCTTTGGTTGGATACATTGAAACCATTGGAGTGGACAACATTATACAAATTTGTAAAAAAAAAATTCAACCATGCAAAATGTAACTAACCTTCTAATTTGTCATTTTTCATAGCTTTACATGGTACAATTTTTTGTAATGAAAAAAACATAAAATCCCAAGAGCTATGGACCTTTGAAATTGAAAAATTAGGGTGCCACACCAACTACAATTAGAATAATGGACTTTAATTTGGTTCAATGATGGATCTAGAACTTGTTTAGGGAATTGGTTTCAAGGTGAAATGTATAAATTTAAAAAATGCAAAACTCTTTTGCATCATATGAATTGAAGGTATTACACTATGAAATTTTGAATGTTGAGAAAACAAACCCTATTTTTTTAAATCCATAGCATTTAAAAACAAAAGTGTTTTGAGCATAATTTTTTTTAGATCTATATAAATCACTAGCCTTTATAATTCACAAATCACATATGGAAAACTAATTACTAAGAATGGATAAATATCATCTTGTCATCATCTTATGTCAACACTATGCACAAGGTTAAAGTTTATAAAATGGATTTTGAGCCAAGTTTTGGTCCACCCAACCATGCCAAGAACCTATCATCAATCCTAAATGGATAACTTTTGTCAACATGTTGTGTAATTGCCATCAACACAAGTCCCTTACTAAGTGAAATATGTTTGAACCAACATAAGGAAGGATGGGTTTTGCAATACTTGTGCCAACTTTGTGCACATGGTGGAACCAATTATAATGGAATTGAAAGCATTCAATGGTAAACAACCTTGCATGGGGAAACCGTGGTTTGTCATGAAGACATTGGAACAACATATTTTATCATTATAAGATCAACCTTCTCATTACCATTGAACCTTGCAAAGGTGATCAAACATCACTTTTACCATTGGTGGAGGATGTTGATGACCGACTTACATTATGTAGGAGCCTTTTTTAATCCATATTTATTTGAGTTTAATGTGTCTCAAACAAATTATACACCTCCATGATGATGTAGATGCCAAGGAAACATTCAATTATGTGTTACAAAAAAACATTGGTAACTTGATAGCCTATGCCCAAGAATTAAAGGACTATTTTCAAAGTCGAAGGTTTTTTTTTGACACCCCCCAAGTTGATGGCCTCAAAATTTTCCCATATGAATGGTGGGATTTAATTGGAATTGGTGGATGCACACGTACACCCATTGTTTCCCACATCTTGGCACAAGTGTGTCCTTTGTCATTCTGCAAACATAATTGAAGTTCTACTCATTTTCCATAGCAAAATGTGACGTTGATTCACATTGAATTGAGTTGGGGACTTGGTGTGCGTTTACAATAATAATAAGCTCCTACAATAACAACCTACTACTAAACCCATTACATTGTATGAGAAAAATATGTTGTTTAAAGACTCTATGTTCAATGTTGATGAAAATTCAGACAAAGGAGACACATTAGAGGAGGATCCTTTAATGTCAAATGAGGAAAAAGACTAGTATTACCCCTTTGAATTCCCAATTGATGACCCATCAAAAGACTTTCCATTTTGAAGATTATTGTCTAATGCTAACATTTGGAAATAACTACAATCTGATAATGGAAATATAAACATGGCATGCCACCCAATGTGGCTTCGTAATAAGTGGAATTCCCCACCTTAAATTCATCCATTAAACATCAAGTTGAAGCCCCCCATGCATCCACCATGGTTGTACATGCTCTGATAGTTGACGATGAAATCACACACTTGTAATCAATAAATTCCATCAATCTTATACTCCCACATAACATGAACACACGATTAGCGATAATGGATTTAACAATGGGCCCAAGGATCAACATTGCACATATGGTAACCTAAAACACATTAATTGACACATTGAACACACAAGTGGGTCCTTTGGTCAATCCTACAAATCCTATAGTCAAAACCATGGTAGTAAATGACATCGGATCTATGAGTGGGCCTAGATACCACCATTTACAAAATTGAACCCCAAGCCATTCATCAACACATGCCCATTCATGAAATTGAAATTCCATTGGCACAACATGATTCAAATTATGACCAAGCATTAATCTTCGATTACTTATGAAATCAAACATGTCTTCAACCCTAGGTGGGATCAAGTTTAATTGTGCCAATTGTTTCCATGAATCATCTTCATCTACCTATTCAAAATTCATCCACACGATATATCACCTGAAAAAAAAGGTTGGTTGATGAAACAACATTGGTTTTTGTAGGAAAACATGATTATGATTAATTACATATGGATGGCATCATGGAATTTGATGATCATCCCACCAAATGAATTGTGACAAAACAAATGGGACAAAATATCATCATAACCTTGCGTGGGACATACATTTTAAAAGTGGAGGAGTGATGCAATGATGATGATGAGGACACATACATTAATAATGATGGTGGCGATGCACCAAATGACAATGACTATCATGAACCTCGACCCCAAGATACCAATCCCATAATTGGTTGTGCTTCCACATCTATAATCACTAGGGCATTGCAATCTCACATTGTTTGAAAAGGTTAACCATTAGGGAATACACAAAAATTGGTTAATTTTCCCATCCACAAGAAGGTCTACATAGCTTGTTTGAATTGTATGCTTTTGTGTAAATAAATTTGTTACCATTTGATTTCGAACCCTACTTGGTGTTTATCAAATTTTGCCAAATATTTGAACTATTCATTTTATCAATGTAATTAATATTTAGAAGGGTGAAAATCCTTTAAGGTGTACCACATAGAACAAAAAGGACCTTGTCCATATTGTAATATTTTTTTACCCTATATTTTGATCCCCATAAAAAATAATGAGTTAAAAGTTGTCAAATATTTCGAAAGGACGATATTTTAAATTGGTACCATTATAGATTCCATCACAATCATCCATAAATGTGTCTTTACATGGACACATAAAAAGGTGACATTGTAACAAGATTTTGGTACACCTTAAAGAATTTGGACTTAAAAATTAAATTTTGATTCAACTCAAAGATAAGTGCTTAACATATTAAAACATGTAATAAAGACATATTTGGTGTGCAATTATGAGATCACACTGCAATCTAAAAGTTCTAAGCAAGTGGAAAGTTTTGTTTCTTATTTATTACATGTGGGTTATCACAACCATTACATCAATTGGGGATTTTTTTTGTTTGCACATTTTACACAATTCATAAATATGACAATGGAAATGTACATAATTTTGTTTCAAGGTGGGAAAAGTGATGTACATGATGTGCCTAATACCTATGTTAAATCCTCCTTGCCTTAAACTTAGGAATCTATTGGTTTTCTACTATTACCTTCCCCAAATAGTGTTTGAAAAGTTGGTTGAGATTGTTGGTAGTTGCATTGATGGGTGTTGGTTTGCTTAAGTGTCTTGAAAATATCATCCTTCGCAAATTTTTTGGTAGTTTTTGGTATAAATACCACCTAAGGCAATGTTAAATGTGTGATAATAAAAATGTTAAATTACAATCTTGTAATATTGAATAAACACATCACAAAAATGTGAAAATATTTCCATGGATATGAATATAAATTGTATTTTGGTTGTATAGTATAGACACCAAAATATTTGTCTTGTAGAGAAAATACCTTTTACACATGTTATAGTATAACCATTTGTATAAGGAAAAAACTATTGCAAATTGATATGTATATATGAGATGCATCTTTTGAATACTTTATTGGCCTAATTACATATGTTGATGAACCCTTATGATGTTAAAAATGTGCTGAAAATCAACAATTTGTTGTTCACATAGCAAAATATTTTGAATTTTGTGTGAATGGATGAAAATCACCTATTAGTGTATTTAAGATGATCTATTATAATGCCCTATCTATTTTTATATTTAAATTTATTCCTTTTAAAGTTGTAGTCATGTGGTTTTACAAGTGATTCCTAGACTTTCAAAATACTCAAAAAATATGAATTTTTTTCACCAAATACCACAATTTTTTATAAATTTGACCGTAAAGTGGATAGAAAATTATCACAAGTCATGTGGTTTGAATGTTTTAAGATCTTGACACATATAAATTATGTAATTTGTATGTATAGGTGGGAAGGTTGGTGGAAATGTGTTACAATGTTGTGGTATTTTTGAAATATCGGAAGATTGCAATACCTTTATCATTTTTGAAACACTCAACCATGATGGACCTTGTTGCCCAATTTTCACCCCATGCAAAATCACATTCAACCCAACAAGATTTTTTATTTCATTGACCATGGTGATAATGTGTGACAATACTCATATGGGTTGGAGCAAATAATCCATTGGTCCCCATTTTTAGTGAAAGGTTGAGGTGAAGGCCAAAAGTGTTTCCCCATCTTTTGGGAAGTGGAGGTGAAATATTCCTAGTCAAGCTCAAGGTGCATTGACCAATTTGTGTTTTTAGTATCTTGCATTTTTGGCAAGTTATTTGGAAACATCTCAAATATCCTTGGCCATGATGTTTAGTTTTGTGATTGAAATTTTTGGTCATCACAATATTCCACTTTACTGCACATTAAATCCACTTCCATTTGCACAACCCAAGATGTGCCCAAAATGCATGTTAATTTCATGTTATTTGGGCTAATTAGGATTCTTTAGTAAATGTTTCAACATCTTTTTAATTTTGTTTTTTCATATCAATCAAAATTTGATGGTAGCATTCCACATTGTTCATTGAATCAAAGCATTCCTTTTTTTGCTTCGATTCCCCTTATTTTTCTTTCCATTAATTTTTTTTGTTTATGGGCAACCTCATGTTTTAGAACTTCAATCTTCTTTGCATTATGCCCAATTGTTCACACAAAAATTGTGTTGGACAACCACCTCATATAATGTGGCTTGCATTGTCCCCAATTCCCCTTATAATGCCTCAAGGGCATGTTTTGCAATTTTGGCCTTTAAGTTCACCTCTTTCGAATATAGAAGCAATTTATTCGTGTTTTCCCCCTCCATCTACCTCATTTGACACACTTTCATGTCAAATGAATCATATGATGCCATTTCAACCATAGCTTTCAAATTCACTTCCATTTGCTCACTGACATGCCCGTATGCATGACCACCAATTATGGGCATGCCTTTAGGGTTAATGTACAATTATTGTACGCTATTAAGTGTTTTAGGGTTGTGGCTTGTTTAGGGTTTCAGCTTTGTTGACGGTTGTATAAAAGGCCAAGTTTTTTCCTTCTTTTGTTAGTTTCTCTAAAAGTCCTTTATCAGGGAAAGTTTCTTCCATAATCAAACTAGATTTCTAGATGTTCATGGCGGCTATTACACGGCCACCGATTACATACACTACGTTTTCTTTCCTTCTTTTCAATTTAATTTAATTTTAGAAAAAATATTCTCTATTGTTTAAAGTTGAAAGTGACAAATTTTTCTTGGCTTTGAGTTTCTTGGGTTGTTTTTGCTTGTGGTTTCTTGTGTTCTTGAGTTGTTGCTACTTTTTAATTTATTTTATTCTTGTATTGTAGTTACAACAAGAACAACAATAACCATAACTAGCAACAGTGTAAGCGAAGGAGAAGGGACACTAGAAACAAGTTACAAGTTATGAAATTTTGAGTTTCAAAATTTCGAAGAGAGGAAGGAGTGAGCAGCTCCAAAGCTTGTTGTATTGCCAACTTTAGGTCTTGGGAGCACATACACACACACACAAGGTTTGATTGCAGTACAAGATCTGCACCAAATGATGCAACCCCACATACATTTGTTTTCCTTATACATGGGTTTTGAAGTTAACATCTGGGCTATGCACTCTTGTGTGTTTTTGAGCTTGCAGTCATGTAGTGAATTTCCTTTATAGTAGCTCTGGAAGAAGAAAAAGAAAGGAAAAAAAAAACACCAAGTAGAAGAAAAAAAAAAATTCTCTTCTACATGCCCTCATTATAAAGCTTGTGGACGCAGATCATTTCTATAGTGTCGTCACCGTCCATTGTCATTGTCGTTATAGTCGTTGTTTGTCACCATCCATCACAATTTTGTTTGACGTCCATTAATTTCTGTTCAATGTCCATCAACATCCGTCCATCTGGCCCCTTTCGTCCACCGACATTCATCTGTTACCGTTCATCCCCGTCAACGCGCCGTATTTTCCAAATTGTATGTATTACATACATACTTATCTGATACGGTATTCCTCAAACTATATGTATGTATTCTTCAATATTGTATATAGGTTTTAAAAAAATTAACATGTACATTTACATACTTTCGTATTAATACATACATCTATGTATTTTATATTAATATGTATATCTACGTTATTTTTGTATTAATACATACACCTACATAGTCTTATTAATACATAAATATACAATTCTTTCTTCTTCTGCTTCATCATTTAACACTAGTGATTACAAAAACTGAAAATTGTTTAAGGTATGTTTTTTTAAGCACTTCACATTTCAATTTCCATTACGATTGCATTTAATTGCATAGGTTGTGTTAGAACTTTGTAGCTAGTGTTCTGTATTGCTACAAAATGTTGGGGCATGGGACAACACCATGTCCTCGGATGATGAGAGCATTACCACTCAGCTACAGCTAAGGTATCAGCTACGAAGTAACACATAATCATTTGAGCCAATTTCTTTGAGCTCACAATCTTCACGATGGTACTATCAAGTGTTTATAGCCCCATTGTCATCCAGTACAACTCCTACCAGGAATTCAAGTTCAAATTACACTACATCAACAATACATCAAAATCCATTTTGAGGTCTTAATCAATGGGGTACGCATGCTGTCGCAATAGCTTTCACACCATCACCATATATTCCATTGCAAGTCGTTACCTCTACACCCATATACACCATAGAGGTCAACAATTCCTCTAGGAGAATTAAGAAGTTTAGCAAAAGACCAAGTATCATTCTTTGAGGGAGTTCAAGGTAATTTTTTCAACTATGGTTTGTGAATTGGAACTTAAGGATGACGTTAATTACACTAAGGCATTCACATTCAAACAACTAGCTCGTTATGTGCATTACGAGGCATTAGATGTCTACAAGCAACATTCTCTAAGGATTTTGGGCGTCACCCAGATCCCCAATCCAGCTTATGCCACAGCCGTTGCCACCGCCTCTCAAGCTGCACTACAAGCTACCATTGCACATCATGGGACTATGCCCAATAATCCAAATCCGGTACCTACTTCAATAAACATTTCTCCTCAACAATTCATTGATGCTACTACAAACATTCCTCCCACCATCGATGCACAAGCTTTTGTTGATCTAGTGGGGGAATTCTTTCGTGTTCTTGAGCTAGAATTTCCGGTTAAGAGTTTTGAAAAAAATTCTATAATTCACCACCTTCTTTTGGCAAAAGGATGAAACTCTCAAGATGCTCTACAAGAGGTTTCTCAAACTCAAAAAGGATACTCAGAGCATCACAAACCTAGCAACTACCCATCAATATCTTCGTTCGTTGGAAGGTACTCTGACATTCCATGTGCAGGTTTTGCAACAAGTTTTTTACAAAATTTGGAAACTCATACATTTTGCTGGATGTGTACAACATTTCTGAAAGCTGGAACTAGCTCATGCACACTATGAGGCCAATATTATGAGGCCTCCTTCACGTTCAAAGCCTTAGCCTCCATTAGTTGCACCAACCAAATCATCACATTCTTCTTCAAAGGCTAAAGCGGTGCACTCAGTTGCATCCATCCTACTTCCTTGCAACTACTATGGTAATCCTGCCACAAAACTAATGAGTGCAACATTTTTCCGAGGACCTCTTTTGTGATTATTCTGGGAAAGAGGGACATTAGGAAGTTGTTTGTTTTGCCAAGTTCTTGGAATAGAAGTAATTATGATTATCGCGGTAAAATCTACCAACCTCTTTCGTTGCCCCTCAACCAAAAGCTAAGGCACCTCAGCCTTCCATTCAAGCTTTCCCCACCAAGGGTAATTCCAGTAAGAATGCTAAGAAAAAGGAACATAATGCTAACAAGAAGGAGGTGTTTCAAGCCCATGCCGCTCAAGTTCAAACTCTGCAAAATGAACTCGAATCATTAAGGGCCCAACTTATTAATCTAAAACGCAAGTCTTCCCAACCAGCTAGTCATGCCCAACCTGTATAGGGTTTAGGATCACGGGAAGGACCTCTTGGGTCATTCTATGGCCTCTCACACGATGTCATGGTTGGGGAGTATGTTCTTTCTAGTGCACACAATTCTAGTTTCACACCAAAATTTGCCACTTCGTTTTTCCCTCTTTACTTCGCGACATAATAAGTTAATGGGGCACCCAAAGTTTTTGCCACTAGGTAGGTAATTCAGATTAATGAACTTGCATCTAGTTCAAGTACTATTACCAAGGTTAGAGGAGCTTGAAAAGTCATGCCACAATATTTTCGTCTTCTTAACACGAAAGAAAAACGCACCTTGTTAACAAGGGGGGAGGAGACTACTACACCATAAGTTGCTAGGGCATTAAATTCTCGTCTCCTAGGAATACATGTACATCAGAAAAACACACAATTTTCCACTGATCAACTTATGGAGTGCTAACTTCAAATGCGTGAAGTGATACAAAAGCTTGTGAATACACCATTGTTTAGTTTTCAAGATTTGAAGCTAAACACCATAAACATAATTGTAGTGTTAGAAGATATTTTGAACATTACATCAGGTCCTCTACCATTCCCTGATCCACATGCTATAGGGGTCCCCTTTAATATTTTGGAAAGACACTCGATTGGCTCACGTGTTATAGATGGCGTTCATAATCTGGTCACTAGTTTTAGCATGGCTAAACTAATGGGCTTTCCTACCTCTGATTCTACATTCACATTTAAAAAGGGAACTAAGAACACCTCATTTGTGGATTTGTTATTTAGCAAAGGCGTTGTGGATAGCCATTTTTTTCACAAAGTCTCTCACTCATTTATGAAGGTGGTGCTTAGTAAGAGAACTTCCATCGCCACTGGAGTTACCATTGTCGACAATACTAAATCAGCAATCTAAGTGGGAGGACATACACCCAAAGTGGTACTTCTTGATACAGGTGCCCAACCAATGATTCTTGGAGTTCAATTCACCAAGAAGATGGGCATGCTTGATTCCAAATTACAGAAATCTATGTGGCAAATTCGCACCGCTAGTGGGAGCGTAGAAGAGGTACTTGGGGAGAGCTCGGATTTTATTGCACTTAACTACAATGAAGGTAAAGATCAGGAGCTTTGCCTATAGGTCAGATGTATAGTCACCAATGCCACCAGTTACAATGTGCTCATTGGGTAAAAGGCCATGTTTCCACCAGGTTTCACAATTGACAACTAATTCGAACATGCATACTACTGAATGGATTGGGAAACCAATGGCCACCACCTAGGATACGTACCCTTTGATTTACATGGGAACCATAGTCCTATGGCTCACCATTGTATGTTCAAGGAAACACACACCATTTCTTGCATCCAATAAGCTAGCCACAAATGGATAGAGGGAGATGAAGAAGAGACAACTTACGCCGAAGCTATTGAAAGCTTGAGGGTGGTTCCTACTAACATTCAACATGGACCAGAGGTTTTATAAAGGTTCAAAGCAGCCCACGAGCCCTTGGTCAAAGCTTTATTTAGTTTTGAAAACATGGAGAGCCATAGCAAATTGATTAAGCCAATACTTCATTAGTTAATCGCATGGACATTGCATAAGGAGGGGATTACATTATTAAAGTTCTTTGGTGGTATTAGTACAGGTCTTGAAGCCTTATTATAATCAAGGATGGTGGTTCAGAGGTATTTTTATGTAGAAATTGATCCTATTACAAAGCAAGTGGCGACATCGAGAATGATGGAACTCACAACTAGATTTCCACAACAGTTTGCAACCACCGCATGGCAGGCCAGTTTCATTTTTTTGCCCTCTTGCATACAGCTAATTCAAAAGAAGCATATGGAATCACTTCGCCCCGTGGACCTCATCATTTCAAGTTGGGAGTGTCAAGGATTTTCAGCGGTTGGATTTGGAAAAGGCTTGAGTGACACAAGATCTGGTCTTTTCATGAACATGGTACGATTGATCACCTAAGCTCAATCCATTTCTCCTATGTTTGGTTATGTAATTGAAAACACCCCTTCTCAATTTGACCAAAGGGAAAAAGTCCAAGAACACTACACGCTAGTCAAGCATTACCTTGGAGAGCCACTCCTACTCGATGCGGCACAATGTGGTTCCTATGCGCATCGGTTGCGCAACTGGTGGACCAACCTTGCACCACTCTCAATTTAAGAGTTGGCTTTGATATTGGATGATCAAAGCTCTTGCTAACCAATTACAAGGCAAGAAAAACCTCTTTGGAACACAATAGGAAAACCAAAAGGTGCTTGGCCCACCTTTGTCTCCTTCCCAAGAACACATGCCTTTCAGGGAAATGGACCAAGATTGGTGTATCATTGTGCTTCAACCACTTGGGATGAACCAAGCCAAAAGAAAGAGAAAGGGCTATGGGGTTCCAAATTGGCACTACTAGTCACACCAAGGTGATTAGATTGGAGTGTAATGTTCTACTGGGGAGAGACATGGACTTGAACCCCCTTACATGGTTGTTGGTAACATGTGTACTCTTTCAAATGTATACAACACCAACACTGATTCAATTAGCTTGCGGTGATGTGACTACATGGCACCACAACCAAGTACACTTACCTATCTTCAACACTCTACACTTCGCTCTTAATGTTGGGGGGAGGAGGTACCATGTAATTTGATTCAAGTTGTTTCTGATACACCTAGAGGTACATCAACTTTTGGAAAAATAATTACAACCTTCTACGAATCTGCGTAGTTGGATAATGGAGAACCCAATACACCAAGTTCTTCAAACACATTTTCCAACTCCATTCCATGTGTTTTCAACTACCCTTTCATTATGGGGAACCAGCTCACTAAGAAGGAGAGAGACCAGGTCATAGACTTGCTAATTAAGTATGAGAATGTGTTTGCATTTTCAATGAAAAACTTAAGTAAGCGTAAGACCATATAATTATCTATAAACCTTACAGATGAGACACCCATCTATCAGAGGAGCCATAGGTTGAGCAAGCATCAATGGGAACTGGTAGATGAAAAATGCAAAAAGCTCCATGAGGCTGATCTCATTCAACCATCAAGTTTTGATTTCGCAACCACTATAATAATGTTAATAAAGAAGGATTCATCTCAATTATGGATTGAGAAAAGGATGTGTAGGGATTATAGGCCTTTGAACTTGGTTACATTTTAAGACATGTACCCCATGCCCATCCCTAGAGAATTGTTTGATAGCATTAGAGACTCAAACATTTTCACAATTATGGATATGAAGCAAGGCTTTAACCAAATTGTGCTTGTTGCGAAGGATCATAAGAAAACAACATTTCATGGAAACAACAAGTTGTGGGAATGGCTTGTGATGCCTTTTGGATTGAAAAATGCACTTGTCTTCTTTCAGCGAATCATGGACCATGTTCTTGAAGGGGCATATTTCCTAAAGTGCTACATAAATGACGTCCTAGTGCATAGCAAGGGATTCATGTAGCACTTGCCTCATCTTAAAGAGTTATTCAAGAGGCTCCATGAAGTCAATATGAAGATCCATCCTAAAAAATGTGACTTTGTTGTCACCTTAGTAGTCTACCTTGGACACATAATTCTGCCAAATGGTATTATGGCTCATTGGGCCAAAGTAGTAGCCATTTTGGAGATGCCCAATCCTACTGATGTTCAGACTTTGAGGAGCTTCATTAAACTATGTAATCACTACATGATTTATGTCCAAGACTTCAATACTATTGTTCATCTTCTTTATGCATTGTTAAAGAAGGATGTTGTTTGAACATGGAGTGAAGAGGCACAATAAGCTTTCAACACACTCAAGGAAAAGCTTTTAGAGTTCCCCATTTTGCAAAAACTTGATTTCAGCAAGGTCTTCATTCTACACATTGACTGGAGCGCTTTTAGTATTGGTGTTATTTTTGGCCAACTTGATGAAGAAGGTAAGGAATATGTTATCACCTATGCATCTCGAAACAACAAGGCTGAAAGTAATTACTCTTCATATGAGGGGGAGTGTCTTGCTGTAATATGGGTTATCATACATTTCAGACCCTGTTTTTATGGCACCAAATTCACTTTGTATACCAACCACTAGCCTATCAAGTGGTTGATGACCAACGACAAGCTTATTGGTAAGTTAACTCGTTGGGCACTTATACTTTAGGAGTATGAGTTCAAGGTTATTCACCAACCTAGTTGACGCGCTCCCAAGTCACGGGGTGAAACCCACTTGAGGGTTTCACAAAGTCAAGTTGCGGAAGTTGAGACTTGGAGGCACGCTCCCGGCTTCCAACTCTAGAAAAGGGGTAGAGGGTCGAATTGGGAGCCCAGGGATTAGACTAGGAAGAAGGTTTAGTTGATCAAGCTTGAATCTGCATCAAAACAAACCACAAAGTGGTTAGTTCACATTTCCGGGACACCCTTGGGTGTGGGGACAAGCCACGGGCACTTCGGACCACAAGACACACCACGGCCCAGACTCGGGGGAAGCCACCACCTTCCCCCATATAGTATTCTCTGCGCCACTCCGTCGAGACTACATCCAAATGGCTCTTTTTCCCGGGACTCCCAAGTTGGAGTCTCGAAATTGTCCCGAAATTGTCCCTGTTGGAGTCCCGGGACTTTGGGAGCTCATAACTCCCGACTGCCAAGTCTGATCGCGACGAGGTCTGAACCAAACTTGTAGCCCTCATCGAGATCTTTCCAACGACGTATCGCACTCTCAATTCGGAGGTTTAGAAGAGGTCTATTCCCGACTTTTAGTGGTCGGGAGTCAAACTGCCAGTTTGACTCCCAGCCCTTCTTTTGCCCATAACTTGGGCTACAGATGTCCAAATGGCCAATGCGAGGCCATTTTCGATATCTACGCTTCAAGACCTTTCCAATGACACCAGGAACATCTCAATGCGAGGTGTTTTGGGCCTTGCTATCGAACTCTAAACATTCGGGAGTCCCAGAGGACTCCAAGTCCCCAACTTTGGGAGTGTTGGGCTTCACCCCCACACTTGGCCAAAGTGGGGTTGCGACACTAGTATTACACATCAAAACACGGATACCATGTTGTGGAGACCCTTCATTACCTTTGAAGATTTTTCAGAAGCCAAACAAGATTTGACCAAATTTTAGCATTACATGTATCTTATGCATCTAATTATCTTGCATTATTGCAATGTAACCTAGTTGAGCATCCCATTGCAGATATATGGGAGGACTTAAACACTCTGAAATTTCTTAAGCATGGGGAATAACCTCCCCAAGTTACATCAAGTCATCGGGATCGCATACAACAACGGTCCAAATGTTATTCATGGAGGGACAATCATTTTGTCCGATGCTTACCACAAGGCGACAGAATGGTTCCTCCACCACATGAACGACCTAGTCTTATTCAGAAGGTACACTCAAAACTTGGACACTTTGGAGTTAAACATACTTATAGCCTTCTCGCTCCTCATTACCATTGGAGAGGTATGTATGATCAAGTCCAAAATGTCATTGCTAGGTGTGAACAATGTGATAGAGTGAAAACTTCCTTCTCTTCTCAACAACTCACGCTTTCTCCACTCCTTATTCAGGGCATGTTCTATCACTGGTCATGTGATTTAACTAGAGAATTACCACATACCTTTAGGGGTAATGTCTACATCATGATTCTGATTGAGCATTTTTCAAAGTGGGTTAAGCTTGTTCCGTTACCAGACAAGTCATGACACAGCACCAACTAGGCTTTCTTACAATAGGTCCTAAGTAGGTTTGGGGCTTGTGTTGAGTGCCTTACTGATCAAGGATCAGAATTTAGAAGAGAATTCCAAGACCTATTTGATCTTACTTTCATTGACCATCACCAGACTTCAAGGGATCATCCCCAAGTTGATGGCCTTATAGAAAAGATGGTTTAGACATGCGAGAAAGGACTTCGAAAGATTTGCCTCACTGGGAACAAAGAGGATTGGGACCTAGCTCTACCTTACATCGCCATTGGTTACAGGATGTCCAAACACGCCTCTTTGTCTCATTTCGCTCTTTACTTTCTACTTTTTGAGAGACGTCCCATTTCGCCTTCTTCCATTGTTGTTCAAATGGACCAGGTTGTGGATTTGGACTCCCTAGCCACTTGGGCTAAGGTCATCGTAGAAAAAGTTGCTCTATTCAAAAGGGTTATGCCCATAGCCATGGAAAACTTATCCATTGCACAACATCGAAACACCTTACAATATGCACACACGAGGTGACAATTACAAACCTAAGGTGAGACAATTTGATGTTGGTGACTTTGTGTACCTCCAACAACAACCTATTGATACTCTAGACACTTCTTTTGATCGCATTATCTTGAGGATTAAGGTGATCAAGCCTTCATGTGTGTTGGAGTTGCAAAGAGCTAATGAACACACAATTCAGGATCACTCCAAAAATTGTGCGCCTTGCCACATGTCGAACTTAGATCCTACCATCATCACGTTGACTTGGATTCCTCCACTTGACTATCCATGTCAAGTATGTTAGAGGACAGACAATGTTGATCAAATGTTGTTTTACGATAATTGTAATGGTGGATACCATTTATTTTGCCTCAAGCTGAAACTCACTCAAGTTCTCGCCGACATTTGGTATTGTTCATCATGTTCTCTTGCAACACCTTGATTTCTACTCAGACCATGCCACACTTTTTCCAACTTAAGTCATGACATCACAAGTCCATAGGTCTCCATCTATGGCCTCGTAAGTGCTTAAGCTTGACAAAGATGTTGGCCCACGTGAACAGGGGGGGACTTTGCTCCCATGGGCATTCAACAATTTGGTTGATGACCATGGAAACTAGAACTCGACTGCCATGTGGTTCGATAATTTCGTCAACATGGGTGCAATTGACTTTCGTGGTATTGGTTGAGGAGTGCTTGGGAGATGTGGTGGACCCACTTGTGTTCACTACATAGGCACATTGGTCCTTCAATTACTTGGAATGATCCTCCAATCAATTTGAACCTCAAGTGCCACCTCTGCCACAATCGAATGCACCACCTAATTTTTTATAAATATTAGGCTCCTTATCATTGCCCTATGCACCTCCAACATGCATGCTTTCATTTGAGAATCTTGGCAATTTGTAAATTGGGCGGCATTATTCTTGTGATGAGTTTCATGTTTTGCCATTGGTTATTTTTTGTCAATGTGGCACCACTACACATAGTTGGAACATAATGTGTATGTCCATGGTTAAGGAACGTTGCACCATCCATCATTTGCTAGCACAATCAAGTCTTGAAGGGCCTCAAATTTTACATCATGCCATTTTCCATTTTCCCCATGCCCCTTTATTACTCCCATGTGGTCCCCACAATCTACCATATTACCCTATCAATAGTCCTTTTATGTTAATTTAATGGGTGTTGGGATCCTCTAGACCTATGTTAAATCTAATAGGGTTGGGATTTTTCTAGTCCACTTAGGATTATTAGGATTGAATAATAATGCGGTAGGGGTTGGGGTCTTCTAAAGGTTCAACAATGAAGTCCAACACACAATTTTTTTCAAAAGTGGCATTGTGAATTTCACCATCCTCCAAAACCACCCCACTTTCTGTCACGTGTGGCATTGATAACTATAAATAAATAAAACCCTCACACATCATAGAAGAAAATATTGACAATAACCCCAAGTGTGAGTCTTATAGTGGACCCACCCTCTTAGAATGACGCATGTGTGAGTTCAAATTAGTTTCATTTGCCATTGGTCATCCAAAAGGCATGGATGTCAAACTTAATCATAAATGACTAGTTGCGATCACATTGTGACCAAAACAATTTGGTCACCATTCAAATGCCATGATGTCAAAGGAATGACATGTCAATATTGGATGGTAACCAAAAGAGGTTCGGTCACCCTCAACCATTTGACCAAAATTAGTGGGGGATTGAACCTATTTTGGTCACTATCTTGAACATAAACCAACTTCAAAACAACTAAAATTGATTTCGAATGCCATCAAGTGGCTAGAATGACCTTGATTCATTTTGGCCATTCGATGGTGATCAAAATCCATTTCGGTCATCATCTTTTATATATAAAGAGTTTGAGAACATAATTTCAAATTATTATTTTTTATGTATGGTCATATTTTTTTTTACAATCAATGCAATACACTTAGAAGAGAGTGTGTTTAGTCCTTGCAAGGTTTTGGGTTATCCATGTGTTTTAGGCATAACCAACCATGTCAAGTAATCAAACTGAGGGCATGAGAACAAATTAGGTCAAACCAAACATTGCACCTAATGATAATCACAATTGAAACAACACCATCATTACATGGGATTATGAAAGAATAGATGTCATGCATTTCCCAAGCTGGAAAAAAAAAAGTATTATGTGGATATTATTTGATTACCAAAGGACTTGTTATACAAGGAGAGCCCATTGACCTTGTATGTAAGCAATGAACAAGTCACAAAGGGGGAATGAATGTTTATAGCTTGAGATTACAAAGGTGTAGTTGTTAAAAATATGTTGCGTGCATTTGAAGAAGTATAAGTTTTGGATGTCATTAGTATGTTAAAAGATTTGTTATACAAAGACATTCCAAAAAAACTTCATGTTGGTGACACAAATGACTACTTGAACACAATATAACCATAAGTATGAACAATGTCCACGATAAAAGTGCATAATTTTGTTAATAATGTAGAAACAGACATTTTTGTAAATAAAGGATAGTGGTATTCCCCCACAAGTTGATATAAACAGTTGTACACCTTACCCATGATTTTTTTCAAATTTATGTTGATTGAACCTCTAAACATTATTGTGGGTGATTTTCACATATTTAGGTCACTTTTTAGATTTTGAAAAATGATCCTACCCTCCTCTACCAAAAAAAGGACAAAGAAGGCCATAAAAAAGAAGGGCATGTATGGTAACCAAAGCTGAATATCTTGATTCGATTGCCATTAAATGGTTATGGTCCATTCCATTTTGCTCACCAACCCTTTAAATTTTTAGTTGTTGACCTTTTTTCATTTTTGGTTGCCATTAAATGGTTGTGACCAATTTGGTTGCCATCAAACAACTATGATAATTTTCAATCACCAGCTCAAAAAATGGTGATTGAATGAGCATGTGACCATTTAATGGTGATCAAATTAACATATGACCATCTAATAGCGATTGAATTGGGTTGAGATTATATGAGGTTGTAAAAAGAATCTTGGCTTCATTTTTTTGCTACCTTTTCCCCCTTTGGGTTTTGTGTTTTTGGTTGCACCCTTACAATCATTGCTTATAACCTCAAGTGACCTAAGGAAGCTGAAACCTTGAATACATGGGGGATTCTGTTGGCCTTTTCACAAAATTTGGAAAACGTTAATCCTTGACCTTTTGAAATTCAAGTTGTTCATAACAATTAGTGATTGGAAGGTTTTAGAAAAATTTGAGCATCCCAAATTAAAGTGATGTTATCTAACCAACATTCTAGGGGACAATTTGACCCTAAACCTTAATCCTTTTGTTTTAGACATTGAGTGATTCACATGGAAGGCATTTTAGTGTGCCCTCAAAAACCATGCAAAAGCAAAGGGCATAAAAGATGTTTAAAGCCGAGAACACTTCATCAACCCATTTCAAAAGCAACAAAGGCTTGTGATAAATGACCTTAAATGGATTACCATGCGATGATCCCAAGAAATTATTTTGGACTTTTTCAAGGAACATAGAATGGTTTACCTCAAGTTTGCTTTTGTGAACAAGCAAGCATATGGCCTAAACAAGTACAAATAGGTGATGAAGATAAAAAATTTATGGAACTAAACAATTCCCCAAAGTACATTGAACTACAAAATTCTCAAGGGTTTTTGGAGTGGTTTGAATGCAAGGTTAAGAACGTAACATCAAATTTGGCACAATGGTTTGAAGTCTTATATCCAACAAAAGGACAATGCAAATTGACCTATGGAAGTGGTGAAATTATGGGATAAGGTGACATGGTGGGCCAAATTTAACAAGATTTATAAATTAAAAAAAGGCACGATTGGCACTGTGGATGGAAGAAGAGCTTCAAAATCTTCTTTCCCAAATAAGATGTCAAGGCACAATGAATTCCAAACATATGGATTCTAAGCATAACAAATGTGTTTCCTTTGTTGGGTTTAAACAATCAAAATGGTTATGGTTTGGTGCATAAGGTGTGAATTGAAAAGTTTGATTACAATTTAAACATCGTTGAGTTGGTGAAGAAAACACCCAAAATAAATGAGAAACAAGAAGCATGTAAGTAAGAATTAGTAAAACATTGACTTACCCATGCAAACATATAGGTGTCATCAAGTTCCTTACCATCCATTCAAAAACCTTAGAGGCTTACATATCATTGTGAAACAGGGGCATGTTTCAAGAAATGTTGGATTACAACAAAGTATTCATATATTATGGCGAATTGAATGTATTATAGGAATTGAGGCCAAATATGGAAAGGCAAAAATGACTTGTCACCTTTAGGCAAAATTGTGTAAAGATGGCATGGGCATTCATGAACATCATGAATGCAATGCACCATAATGGAATTTTGCACAATGATTTGTGGAAGGACCCCTTGTTACATTGTTTGCTCAACAAACTAAATATTGTGTACATTGTTATGTGCAATTGGGGTGAAGTTGGATGTGTGCAAGAGGTGACTCCATCTTTACATTTTTTTTGCCAAGGAACACAATGCCATTAATGCAAGGAAAAAACACTAGTGGGTGGCCATATAATTGTTTTTTGTTCATGGTGAATTAGGTACTTGGCGGTTTGAAGCATATTTAGTGGGCAAACTTGTAAATGTCATATGGGGTGAAGAGTGGGATACAAATTTTTTTGGACAATTCAACCAAAATGTCATTTGCCAAGGTGATTCATTATATGTACAAAGTGAATCCAAAGGCATGAAAAACCATCCAACATGTCATGTGCATGTTGATGGGGCCTCCATACAACTAGACTCCACCTAAAGAATGTTACTAAAGGGAACCATAGATTATTTGTAGTTAACGCATATGAAATTTGGTGTAGTTTATGTGAAAAGTCAGAGGTGATGTGTTTTGGACTTGTTGATTTAATGAACTGAATTTTTGCTAAGGAATCATGATGTCATGTGTTATTATATTTAAAATTTGAATAGTATTGGGCTTTTCATTAAACACAATTAAAATTTCACAAGTTTTGGTTCACTTGCATTAATATTGTGATTATCCTTGTACACATGTTATGGGTATATGTAGTAGCATATATCACAAAATTAACATCTTATGACTTAGTAATGGAAATTGTGCAAAATTTGTTCATTCATAATTCATACATTTCATGTATTGATATTGTGCATTGAAAACACATTTGACACACATATTTATAGGAAGATGCAAAATTCTGTAACATTTTTTCATTCATAGGTTTGTACTTCATTTGTCAACACATCTATTCATGTGTCAAACATGTTTTCAACACATGAAATTCATGTGTAAAATGTGCAAACCTATGAATGAATGAACTTCACACAATTTTCATTTTTAATTTGTCGCATGTTAAATTTGTGATGTAAATTTTATCATTTCATGTCCCTAAACTATTCCATTGCCAATATTTTGACACGTTGGAAAATCCATGTGTCCATGTTAAGATACAAAATGCTCGGATGAAAGTTCATAAATATCAAATAATGGAACATAATCAATAGATATTCATTTGAAACAATCATTTTTTATGCAAATGGAAGCCTTCCACAATATTTTTTCATTTTTTTGGTGTCAAAATTTTTGTGAAATTTAGCCAAAATATAGGAAATTTGGTTGAATTTACACTTTCAACCAAATAATTTCATGAATTTTCCCAACTTTTTTGTCTAAGAAAATGAAAATTTGCCCAAAAAAACCTTAAAGAAGCCATGTTAGTTTTTTTTCATTACCATAGTTAAATAGCCAATTCTATGGTGACTAAATGTTGTTTTGGTTATCACAAGGTTTCAGGTGATTAACAACAAGAATTTTGGTTGCCTTAAATCTTACCCCGAACAACCCAATATGGGTTATGACCTTTGTTGACCCTATTCCAACATGAAGTTAAGTAACATCAATGTCCAAATAGATAGGTTGTGTCTTGACAAAGGTTCACATGCTATGACAACCTTGGTCAACTATAAGTAAATGAAAAATAAATTATAAATGAATTACAAGTTAGGAATGAAAAGTGGGTGATAATGGATGAATTTCATCGATTATGGATAAAAAAGATGTTCATGGATGAAATTCAGCCATTGTGATGCTAGTGATGGTGATGTTAACCATTGTTGGCATCCATGATATTAGGTTTTGATATGTTGTTACAATTGCCACCCTTTTTTATTATAGATTCTTCTATAACTTGTTGGTGATGACCCAAAAAAATGTAGTTTGGGTGAAACCTCATAGTATGACATGTTGTTCAACCATTTCCTAATGAAAAATTATGACAATAATATATGGATTGAACATTTTTAAATGCCAAAGGAAACATTCCTTGACATCCACAACCAAGCAAGACATTTGATTTTAAAGATTGACATGAAACATAAAAGGTTGTTCTTGTTGAAATTTGAGTCAAATACAAGGTTGTGCATGGTGCAAACATCCTTATGCACAAAGTGAACTATTTATGATTGGGTGATCAATAATGGATTTTGTGCTCTAAAAAGTGGTCATGGCTATCAACATCGTATTTTGAAAACCAATTGCATGGCTTGGGGGTGATATCATGTCAACGATGATGTTCAATTTCAAGAATTGGTGTGGGATGCCAAACATAGTGGCGTTACAAATCTTATATGTTTATAACTTCATACAATTTTGTATGAAATGTGACTTTTCATAGGTTTGTACAAAAATCACATGAATTTTGTGTTATGGTTTATATGAATGGCATTTGTACATTTTTAAAAACTTAAATATTCAAACATATGAGACATGTTTTTGAATGACGTATGTTGATGTTTAATATGCAAAAGTATATAATTTTATGCAACATTATAAGACAATTGTTGCACAAATTTAGGTAGAATGCAAATTGTATGTACATCACATCAAGACATCATAACTAGAAAAGACACATCATATATATATATATATATGTAATACATATATATTTCATATTGCTTTTACATTTCCAAACCCATGGATTTTGCATGAATATATTTTTAATGATTTTTTCATAAATTATATTGAAATTTTGTGATATTAAAATTAGCTTGTGATGGGGTGGCATACATGGCTATTAATTAATGGTAGTCATCATCATATGGAAAAAAAAAGAAGTTTAATTCTATAATGGAAATTTTATGTAATAATAATACCATTAGTGAATAACCTTAAGGGTATAATAATAAAAATTTACTTCATGGGTAAAATTTCAATAATGTTCTTTTGTTAATGGGTAAATATCCTAGTCTAGCTAGCTTAGATGGCCTTGTAATTATGATTTAATTATTAATGGTGCATTCATATTTATTTTCCCTTATTTATTATGGGATGAAACCATTAAAATAGTTAGTTTCTGAAGATAAGGTAATTTGCCACTAACTAGGACATGTGAAGGAGATTAGGATGAGGTGAAGAAATTTAAGAAGATAAAAGAAACCCATGTGTAGTGGGAAATCACTTTTGATTCTTTACTATTTGTTGGGTTCATTCATTCATTTTCTCATTCCTTATTCATTATCGTTATATTATTCTTTCATGTGATCATTTTAAGTGTACGATTCTAGGAAAATTGGTGTGTGAAAGTGGGAAAAGAAGGTTGTACTTGTGTGAAAATAATATATAATGAATTTTAGTTGAACTTCAAGTGACACATTTCTTTTGTGTTTTGCCTTGATTTTTTGGATGCAAAAGAAAATATTTAATTTTAGTTTGATGTAGAATAAAATAGTTTCACTTTTGTTAAACTTTTATTTGTTTCACTTTTTAAAACATGCTTTTTGAAAATCAGTGACTAAACGATAGTTGCAATAGGAAAACAATTATAGTAGGAAAATAATTGCAACAAAAAGGTAGTTGTAGTAAGAAGGTAGCTCTAATGTGAAAGTAACCAATAAGAAGGTAACATTACAAAGGATGAAAGCAATAAGCTATTGATGTATTTTCTATGATAGAAGTATTGCTTAAGGACTGGAAGGACCTTCAAACCTTCGCTTTTTTGTTTTGATTTTGTCAAGGAAATGCATTTTCAAAAGTGTTTTTTCATTGTTTTTATTTAGTTTATACCTAATCTATAACCTTTCATCATGATATAAATAGTTAAGCTACTAGTTTTGCAATCTTACATTTGGCGATCATATTTCTATCTCCAAATTGAAACATACTAAAAATGATTTTTCTATTACAAAAATGGAGGCTACAACATTATCATTTAGGTTGTGGTTCATAACAAATTGTTTTTTATGAATATTTACATGTTGGTTTCATTTTTTTTGTAAATGATTCATGTGTGCATAAAAAACTTGGATTATACCAAGGTGCATTATATGGTGGACTATTTGACATGTGTGTAAGTTCACAAGATGATGTACCACTTTACCTACTTAAAAACAAATGGTATTACCCCTTGCTTCCATGGCTCATGACCCCCATAAAGGAGATGACATTTTAATCTATTATTTATATTTACAACCTCAAAGGATAATACATTTATGTATATTTACTTAGTGATAAATTTTTTGTGATGATACAATGTATATGTAATTATAAAAGGTTGTGGTGAACATTTCTATACAATTACGAACACTAAAGGTGACACGCTCCCAAGTCCCAAATTAGGCCCAAGATGGACCTTGGTTTTTAAAACAGCGGAATTGTGGGGATTTGAGGGCACGCTCCCAGCTCTTAGCACTAAAAGGGGTAGAGGGGCATGCTGAAGCTTCGGGATGGGACTAGGAAGAGGGACAAGCTTTAGTTACTCATTCAAACCTGCATCAAGCTAACCAACAAGTTGGTTAGTTCGCGTTCTGGAGCACCCTTGGTGCTAGGACAGGCCACGGGCAACTTTGGACTCACAAGACTCACCATGGCCCGGACTCATGGGAAGCCACCATCTTCCCCCATATAGTATTCTCTGCGTTACTCCACAACAGTCACATCCGAATGGCTTTTTGTCTTGGGATTCCCAAGGAGGAGTCCCGAAACTGTCTCGGTTTGGACTCTCGGGACTTTGTGAGTTCATAAATCTTTACTCAGACCTCTGATTGGGATGAGGTCTAAAGAAACTTGTAGCTCTCTTTGAGAGCTTTCCAATGGTGTGTCACACTCCATCTGCACACACCGGGGTCAAGTTGATTCCCGACTTTTAGTGGTCGGGAGTCAAACTACTAGTTTGACTCTCGACCCTTCTTTTTGCTATAACTCGTGCTATAGATGTCCAAATGGTTCATGCAAGGCCATTTTGAACATCTACACTTCAATAGCTTTCCAATGACATGAAGAACGTCTTGAGGCGAGGTGTTTTGACCTTGCAATCGAACTCTGAAGTTTTGAGAATCCCGAAGGACACCCAAGTCCCCATTTCGGGAGTGTGAGTGCCATCCTCACACTCTTCCAAAAATGGGGTTGTGACAAGAGGCTTGGAAATTAATGGTTGAAATGCTTTCGATAATTTGAAATAAATCTATAGAAATCTTCTCAAAAAGATAAAATTGCACATTATTAGGTTTAACCACTCGAACACATATTGCGGCAAATGTGATTAACATTGTTTTTTTTCATATATTAATCTTTAAAATGATGAACTTTTGTTACAAGTTTTAATATGTTTACATGACAAGTTTTTAAATATATTATTGGAACATGTGCTTGATAATTTGGAATGAATTTAATGAATATAGGTTATTCCAAAACACTTTTAAAACATTGTAACAAGTTTTTTCATTAATTTTTTAATTTTTTGAATGACTTGAAATGCATTAAAAATGACATAAACACAAACAATAATTATTCACACTTTTCCACAATTAGGGTTGTTCAAATGGACATGTTGTGATAATTTCATGTCATTTGTCAAATCCATGTTTAATTGTACATGGTATTGAAATTGGGACCAAATTTTTTGATTCGCTGTTCAAATTATGTGTGATTGGAATTGTCTGTATTCAATTATACATGGGATCAAATTTGGGATTGAAGTTTCAATCCCATCTGTTCAATTATTTGGAAAACTTCTAAATGGAACCTAAATTTTTACATGGGTTCAAAATTTTTGTCACATGTAAAATTACATAACTTTGGTCCCAATTTCAATCCCATGTAATTCTACATGAATTAAAATTTTTGGTCCCAATTAAAATTCACATGGGACCAAAATTACAATTTGTATGGGATTAAATTTTTTGTTGTATTTACAATTTAAATGCAATAGACTTTACTTCTTACCAAAATATTGGTCACATGTAAGAAATAAATTATGTGGCTGAAGAATTAATGATTTATAACCCTGATTTAGATCCCAAAATGGTTATTTACATGCCTTAAAAAAATGTATGGAAATATAATGGTATTTTATGTAATTATTTGTAATTTATGATAAAAACATTATTACAAGGATTTTCCCACTCAATGCTAGGTGGAATGTGAGTGAAATGTGTAGTGAAATGAGGACACATCTTGTAATAGTGAATTCATTCATTTAAAATATTTATTTCAAAACATATTTATATTCTATTGCACAAAATTTAATAGAAATGTGACATCAAGGCGCATCAATGTCAAAATTGATGTGGTGTGTTAGATAGACTAACATGTCATGTATAACCTTATACACAATAATATGTCATCACATTTTTTTTTGGTGAATATTTTTAGTCGTTGTAAAAGTCATGGAATATATCTAGTCCATTACATGACCTTATACACAATAATATGTAATCAATTTTTTTTGTCACATTTTGGCAAACAAATTGATTACTTTATAACTATCATCTTAAGTGGTAAGCATGATTCTTGTTAGCGTGTTTGCACCATACCATCGTTCCTAATTTTCCTTTATTGTGTGTTGTCTTTTCCATAACCTAACATTTGGAAGGAAGGAAGGAAATTGATGTTGAACAAGTCACGAAGGTGACACAATTTGAAGCCATGCAAGACATTGAGGCACAAAGGACTAGAAGGAACATGACTAGAATGCATTAGTCTAAAAAATCTATTTGTGTTAGAAGTTGAGCTTTCAAGAGAATCTAACAATTGAAATATGGATAACTACTTTGCGATGTTGCACAATTCTTTTTCATTCTTGTGCTTCCAGTCACTTGGTGCCCAAATTATCCACTTTTTATTTGGTCAATTAGCTTTGTAATTTCATTTGCATTGTTTGGCAATGTAGGAACAATATTCCTTGGAATGCAAAGTGTTGGAGTAGTTCATCCATCTTCTACAATTGTATTCAAAAATATAAATTGATGTGAGGTTTGAATTGTAGGGGTGCTTGCTAATTTTATGATTGGAACTTTTAGTGACACGAGACTTGCAATGTGTTTGGGGTTAACTTGATTGTTTTCCTTTACAACCTTAGGACAATGTTGTACACATGGATCATCAAGTAATGGAGATGATTCTATTTCATAATCCTTTGCCTAGAAGTTGAGTTCATTACCTCTTTAAAACATTTGGTTGCAAATGCATGGTTGCACATGGTATACACTATCATGTACCTTCATTAAATTTCTCAAGTGTTGAGGATTTTTGCATGGCCTAGTGGCAGTCATGAATGTGTCAATCATGTAACATGCCATAGTTTATTTTGGTGAAGTGTTTTATTGATTGCAATTCAATATTATCCTTTGTGACAATGTTCCAATACTTTTCATTGGGGCCAATGCTATTCATGTAATAAAAACTTTACTTCTAATGTCTATAGATAGCTCCCCCCTTGTCTTTGTAGGTTGGCTTGCTAGGGGATGGAAAGGGAGAAATAAACAATGACCTTAACATACGCTTGCCATTTTTTGTAATTTTATGTAAGATTGTTGTTGAAGTGTAAAATCTCGCACTTTAAATTTTTTTATGTTATTTTAACATTTATTTTTGCCATGGAACTACAACCTACCATTGGTGCCAACTCAAATGCCACCTATGATTTAGTGTTTTCTATCTATTTTAGTGTGATTTGATTAAATGCTCATTGTTAATATTACCCTAACATTTGTGGTACCACCATGTATCCCTCCCCAACATCCTTGTACATGTGTAACAAAACAAAACATGTAAGTACCAAAATCCAAAAAAATGTTATGGAATGCCCTCCAAAATACAAATGTACAAACATACATAATTAAATTGCATTGAACCTCAAAGTCTAGAGGTTGATAAATGTGAAGCCAACTATAACAATGAAGATATGAAAATAGGAAAAAGGTCCTTGTACAAGAGTTGTGTGTGCTCACTTTAATTCTCAAAGTCATCTATGGAATCAAAACTATCCATGTCTTTGACAATGCATAATCTTGGTAGCTTCATTTTCAATTTGATCCTACTTCTAGTCTTGACATTCTTTTGAACATTGAATATTCATTCACATGGTGTTGTTTGAAATCATTAAAAACTATTGGTATGTGAAAAAATGCTTTAAAGGTACTTTGCTTCACAAGTAATATTTGAAGATTTTTCATTCTAATTAGTCAACAAGGTTTCTTTGTGGCCTTTTTTCTAAAATTTAGTGAAGGCATGGATAATTTTGACTTTTCTTAAAAGGAAAGTGGTCCCACTATGACATTTCAAAGATGATTAAATCTATTTGGTGGTGATGTTCAACTTTTTTACCAAGGATTGCCAAATGCATTTAATCAGTACATTTTAAATTTTGTAAATACAAATATTTTAAGTGTGTATTTGTTTTGCAAAGGGGACTATGTTCCATTCATGTCCAAGGTTCACAAAAGGCATGACACCCAATTGTCCACACCCAATTAGTGATTTGAATTTTGATGAAATTTGTTGTTTTTTCAACAACAAAATTGGGGATTCTTTTCCTTATGTAATTTAGCTAATTTTCCTTCAAATTTGGAGTTTTTTTTAATATCACAAAATTGAAAAAAGAAAACCCCCCTATGCCCAATGCACAATACAATAATATTCACCAACCAATACAATTTTCTTTTTCCATGCAAATTACCATTTTTGACATGAGGACCAATTTTTGTTTCTTTTACCATCTAAATTGCTCCAATCAAATACAAAATTTCTATATCTCATGTTTCCATATGGAAGGATTTTGAATAGCCATTTAGTCAATACCTCATGAAAATAATTGAAATTGTGTTTTTATTTTGCATTGCATAATTATATATGTCCTTTATTGTAAATGAGTGGCCAACTTTGTTGGGAAAGTAGTATTGGGTTGGGAATATTCAATCATGTGACACATTCCATTGTCAAATCAATTTGTGTCAAGACCATGAAATCCAAATTACAACAAGCATGTGAATTGCAAGTCTTAATCTTATCCTACAACATTAATTTGAAAGTTCAATCCTTTGCAAGTCTCAACCAAAAACTACTTATTGATCTTTTAGTGGTAGTACAATGCTAAAAGGCTTGTGGAAAGATGTTTAACAATTTGCAATGTGAGTGTGCCCTAACCCCTTCTCAACAATGATATTTTTTCCAATATATGTTGATATTGTGTCATTGGCTAGCATCCCAAGAAATATTTAACATTAAATGGTGACAAGTTTTCGGAACTTGTCTAAATAGTTAAGAATGCCATCAAACTTCAATTTTTTCCTCAAAATATGGTGATTTTTTTTCCAAAAAAGGGAATATAGTGACACAATATTCCTTTTTTATTTTTATTTTTCACATTTTGGCAAAATTTTGCACCATAAAAAAATTGCTACTTCTCAATGAGTGGAATACATGTCGATTAAAAGCCTAAAAAAAGAGCCTCCAACCATGTTCTTCTTGAAGGTATGGGCATGAAGGCATCATCAATTGAAATTATTACGATAGAAGATTTCTCATAATAAACCTATGATAGTGGGTGGATGCCACTTTCAATGTATGAGGCCATTTATACAAAATATCAAGGTTCTGAATAAAATTGATTAAGCATGGGCAAACTATTATCCTACCCCAATGCTTCAATATCTTGGAAAACAATGTCCCTTGACAATGTTTTTTAAGAAATCTTATATGCACTAGGAAATTTGGATTGGATCACAAGGGATATACATAAATGCAAATATGTAAACAACATAAATGATGTTCAAATTGATTGAAAGATTGCCTACCTCATGAAATGATGGGAAATACATTGTTAATGTGTATTTTGTTACACCTTTTGAAGCATTGTTTTGTGCATGAAAGATTCAAAATGTATGGGCAAAATGTGTTGGAAGATCCTTTCACACACTAAATAATAGTTGACTTTGCGTCATTAAAATGGGAAATTATTGATTGTATAGCATGCATGATATGATTGTCACAATGTCCTCTTGTTGGGCATTCGAGGGTTTACAAAACCTATCTTGTAGTTAGGATAAAATATTTCAATCTTAGAATGAAAAAAAGGCATATGTGAATATGTTGACAAATTTTACACATGCCATGACCAAAATGAAATAGATCAAGACCCTTTCATTATTACAACCTTTGGACATGAAAAATTGGAGGCCATTTACATTGATTTTACTATGAGAGGACAAATAACAAGGACCATGATGTTATAATTTGACCAAAATTCAAAACATACACATTTTGTACCAATATCAATGCGATTGGTTCAACTATTGAAATTCCGAATTATGTTTTGTGAATTAAAACTCACTTGAATAGTGTTTTTTGAGCCATGTTGTTCAAAACTTTTGGAAACAAAACTATGTTTTAGCATCCGCTTATCATCCTGAGTTTGATGCTCAAATAGTAAGGACTAAGGAATAGCTGGATTTCAGAAGACGTTGAAGATGTCCATCTATTGGTGTGTTCATTGCAACCCATAACATATGAGTGATTGTACAACCTACTTTGGGGACAAGGTTTGAGAAACTAGTGGGCAGATAAAACTAAAGAGGTAAGCAAAAGAAAGGAGGTCTTGTTGAGAAATTCAGACTTTGTAACCACAACTACTTTAAGCTCTGTATTCTTATTATAATTAGTACCTCTTTTTATTGATCCTTGTCTCCCATTCATTCCCATCTCTTTATAGACTTGGGCATTCTCTCCTCAGCAGAGATTTGATGCAAGCTCACACCCCTCCAAAAGTGAAGGCTGCAGATGAGCTTCTGTTGTGAGGAACTTCCATGGATTCTCTTGCTTTCATTTTCTATCAAACAGTCACTAGGCATCAATATGCAGATGAAGTTCCGCCACACATCTATATGGTTTTGGCAACTAGACTTTCAGGGAACTACCTTGTCACACTGTCCTAGTTTGAGGAATGTTCCCAGATCCCATTCCTATTTGTGAGCATGAGGCATTCATAATTACAGGCCAATGACCTGCAAAAAGAAAGCATGAGACAACATCCTTGGCTTGATACCCATCTGTCTAACTAATGACTACAGTTAAACTACACTGGATGCTTGTACTGTACTAGGATTCTCAACTATTGCACAACAAAAAAGGTGTTGAAAAGTTCTCTAAGATGGTGAAGATACCTTTGAAGATGAGTCTCTATGTCCTCCCCACTGATGCTCACAAAAAATCACTCCTGTTTCACCTACAGTAAACCAAGCTTAGAGAACTCTATTGTTCTTGGCCAGTAGGGCTTGGTTGACGAGCCTCTTCACTTTTTGCCAACTCCGAACAATGTCTTCAAGCTCCAGCCCTCTACCTTCTCTGCCTTCTCTGCCTTTTCTTGCTTCTCCTTTCCAATGACCTTATCTAGCATGGACTGCAGGCCCCATTGCTCCCTATCAGTAGTATCCCCAAGGCCCTGATTCATAGCTGATGACTGTTGTTTGCTGCCTGATTGCCCTGTTGCATCATCCAGCCCTCCTTCTCCCTTGGGACCTACAATTTACAGGCCACACATCTTAATGTGAGGTATGCCATAAAAGCAGACCTGAACAATCTTCACAAGTCTTGATAATCATAAATTGATGGATATGGAATCTGTTCAAAATTTCTGCTAGGACTTTGAGGAACACAAAATGGAAAAGGGGGGCCAGACATACCAATAGGGTTCATCATGTGTCCAATTTGCCCATCCTTGTACTCATATACAGCAAGACCAATGGGTCCTATCAGCAATGGCCTCACCTGCATCCACATCCAACTTTGTTTATGCTAAGTTCATTCTATAGAATAGAGAGCTATGTCTTAGGACAGTAGAACATCAAAATACTTGTCTATTGACACTTTTCTCTTCCAGGTTCTCAAGAAGAGTCTCATGTTGGCCATTCAAGCTGCTTGTGCCATGTCTGTGACTAGAAAGGAGGGAAGTATGAGGAGTGCAACTGAACACCATATCCTCTTGCATATCCAACCAGTGAAGACAGGCACAATTGATTTCCACATATTGGTGACTAACACAGAAGATACTCTTCAAGTTTGCATGTGTTCTATTACAAGTATGGATAGCTACAGATCCCTGAAATACATTCCCATGCCTCAATCTGTCCACACTCTCAGCACTAGGATAGCTGCTACAAGCCCACAACACACTTCAATTGATACTCATTGACAAAATGACTTCCCCTCAAAAGAACTGCCTGGACTAGATGGACAGCATGTGGTCATACAAGACAAAAATGAGACAGGTGTATACATACATCAGTCATGAATTTGGTATGCTCAAGAGAGGCACGCGTATCATTCATTGCTTGAAAGCTTTCATATCGTTCCCAGAAATGAAATACGTTCTTCTCAAATGGATCCACATTGCACTCAAAGCATTGGATGCCTGATTTCTTATCTGTCTGTTCACCAATCACCCCAATAGTTGTCAGATAGCCAGATTAGTGGACAAGAAATTCTGGAGATGCCACCAAGAGTAATACTCAAGTGAGTTTATGCAACAATTATTGGGTGATCACTATGATATCCTGTACACCTCTCAAACTGTGAAAGAGATCATGCTTCTCTAAGTAGTGCATTTACACTTAGAAATTCCTATGGTTGACAGTGCAGTCTCAAGGTATCTAACTCCAACATATGGTCAATTAGAACCCATTACTTGCCTTGCAAGCTTGAACATAAGTCAAAAAGTACACATTCAAATTGAGTTCAAAACTTTAATAAAACGAACCCTGGATGCTCTCATGAATACAGGAAAAGAAAGCCATCCAACAGTAGACCCCAGGCCCAAAATGCTTTAAGGAAGAGTCATAGGTGGAGGCAACCAGATGGTTATTGTTGTAACAAACAGTTTGTGAGTAAATGATTATTGCAGAAATGTGTCCTAACTGTAATCTCCAATGAAAATGGCAAGTCAACCCCAATTCCAGCACATAGATCAAACATTTCTTAACAGCTACAGAAACTGAAAAATACAACCATGACAAGTACAGGATACACAACATACAACCATATGCTTCCCTTGCCTTACAAAGACAAATGGTATCTTTATGGGATTGCAGAGAAAACTCCACACAGGCACTATGAAGATAACTACTGTTAAAATGTCTCTGTTCTTGTCAAAGCAAATCAGACATGACAAGAACATGTGTGGACATAAACTTGTGAATGTCCCTGGCTTGCAAAGTACCATACCATCATCACTTTCATCACAAATGGCAGTGGACTAGCTGCCATTTATTTCCCACTGACTTCAACAGCTCCAAAGAATGGCAGCGCCGGTGAGTTGCAAGCAAGGCTGTCCACAAGACATGAACACTAATGCTAAATGCATTGCTCAACCCCTTTAAAGTCTAAATTCTGGAGTGGCCAAAGAAGAAGAGTTGAGCCAACTGACAGCTTGCTCCTAAAAGTTCTCCATCAGAATGTCTTAACCATTCAACATGAAAGGGTTAGGGTCTTCAAACTTTCCACAAGTTCGTAATTTTTGGCTCAGTTTTGTTCGTGGAGTACAACAACACAAACATGTGCCACACATGTGCCGCATCAATGTTTGAAAGTGTCAAGGAGAAGAGGGACTGTGTGCATCTGCAGACTCTCCGCAGCCAACTGAAAAAAAGCAGGGGAAATTGTTCATCATACCTGCTTCTCGACAGCCCATTGTAGTATGCTTTTGCACAAGCTGCTCACTTCCTCTTCATTCCCCTCTTGAATCTTCAAGGTGGAGCTCAAGACATAACTCCGCCCAGATGCCACTCTCTTCGCCGCCTCCACCACTAGCCCTCCCGCCCGGTACTTGAAAGGCGCTACGCGACGACATTCTCGCACCACGAACGTCGTGGTTCCTAGATGTGATCCCTTCTGAAACCCTCCACCACCACCACGCCCCCTTGTCGAAGAAGCTCTCCGCACTGACGAAGCCGTAGCCGAAGTAGTACTACAATTCACAAGAGCATTTCTAGCAGACAACGACGACGACGAAGAAGAAGAAGAAGCAGAAGAAGTAGACACATGTGAGCTCGCGAAAACTAAAGACTGCGAACAGGATGTGGTTGCCATTGTGTAATTTGCTGCGGACGGTGCCCAAAAAATAAAATTAAAAAAAGGCAGAAATTCGCACCTTGACAACAACAAGAATGGCTTCACGATCCCTGGATTTTCCGCAACAGGAAAAAAAAAGCCAGAAATTGCAATCGGCAAAAGGAGAGGACGATGGAGATGGAGGAGGCCGGAAGAGGGAAAAGGAGGAGAGGAGCGATGAGACTCGAACTGTGGGCGGGCACTATCCACAGTCTTACAGTCCGTCAATGGGAGTCGGCCACGTGGACTGGTCTGGAACTAATCTTAGAACCAGATGGGATGAAAATTTACACCAGAAGTGGATGAAAAAATACGTGGCCCATACTATCATCCTCTTTTTCGAGCAAATTTTAATCATCCAACTGCGTTTTGGAGTGAAGACCTGAATGAATGAATGAATGAATGAATGAACATGATTGGGTAGCTTAGAACCAGATGGGATGAAAATCTCCACCAGATTTGTGGCTCATACTATCATCCTCTTTTTCAAGCAAATTTTAATCATCCAACCGCAATTTGGAGTGAAGACATGAATGAATGAATGAGTAACAAGAATAGGTAGCTTAGAACCAGATGGGATGAAAATTTACACTAGAAGTGGATGACAAAATCTGTGGCCCATACTGTCATCCTCTTTTGCAGCAAATTTTAATCATCCGACCACTACTTTGGAGTTAAGACATGAACAAATAAATGAATGAATAACAAGAAATAGGTAGTCATCCAACCACTATCTGGGAGTGCAGACATGAACGAATGAATAGTAACAGGAAATTAGTCATCCCAAACCCGTTTGGAGGGAAGATGTAAATGAATAACAATAAATAGTCATCCAACCACTGTTTTGGAGTGAAGAGACGAATGAATGACCAAAAATTTAATCATCTAACCAACTCTTTGGAGTGAAGACATGAATGAATAACAAGAAATAGTCATCCAACCACTGTTAGGAGTGAATAGATGAATGGATCAGCTAGGATGAGCACTAGGTGGGTTTTTGTAGTGTAGTTGAAAGGCAACATAGAAAAAAACAAGGCTAATTCACTTGAAAAACAAATTTCAACATTTGATACTTTCTCACAATCTATCTCAATGGAAGATTTGTGATTTCCCTACCATTCTATCCATTAGACAATGCAAGAATGGAATCGAAAACAAGTAAAAAAACATTTGATACTTTCTCTCACAATCTATCCGAATGGAAGATTGTGATTTCCATACCATGCTATTGATTGAACAATGCAAGAATGGAATGGAAAACAAGTAAAACATTTGATACTTTCTCACAATCTATCTCAATGGAAGATTTGTGATTTCCCTACCATTCTATCCATTGGACAATGCAAGAATGGAATGG
>Ga0209208_10001202_pt1 | contig 36181 bp, 28 predicted proteins | sample S1TSphfallax_3_FD_187694 | JGI IMG/M metagenome (GOLD analysis project Ga0209208, IMG submission 187694) | Host-associated microbial communities from peat moss isolated from Minnesota, USA - S1T2_Fd - Sphagnum fallax MG (SPAdes) (version 2) | ecosystem: Host-associated > Plants > Peat moss >...
ATTTATTATAATGGTTTAGACTTACATCTCCCTATCATCCCTTGATTTTTTTGGGCAATGCTTAGTGTTTTTTGGTGTTGCCTAACATTGTTAAACTTTTTCCTAAAACTACCCAACATTTCCCAACGTTTTTTTAATGTCTTATAAAGTTCTTTCAATGTTATCAAACATCTCTTGGAGTTTTTTTCATTGTTTGGTGTGTCCCCTTGACATCTCTATCATCCTTTGATACATGTCTTCATAGTGTCCTCAAGTGACCCAATTTTTTTTAATAAGTTTATTAAAGATCCTTATGATTCTTTTTAATGTTGTTCAATGTCCCTTGAACATATCCTTGGCATTTCTTGATGTCCTTGGCTTCCCCTAACCTTTCTTCTTGGAGTGCTTTTGTTGTTAAAAGGTAAATAAATAAATATGTTCAACATTGCCCAACATCCTCAATGTCTTTTTGGTGTTGTTCATTGTCCCCTAACATTTCCCTCAGATTGTTAGATGTCATTCTTGTCCCTTGGTGTTTTTTCAATGTCCATTCATTGTTCGAAAAAAATCCCACAAATTTTTAATGTCTTCCCACCATCCTCCCATCATCCCTACCATCTCTTAAGCTTGGACATGACATCTTTGAATCTTAACACTACACCAAAATGTGACTTCCATGACTACAAAAATAAGATTATAGTCAATTGGACCAATTGTTTATGCCATTTTTGTAGTTGTTTATGTCAAAATGACATAAATGACAAGTCCTATTCAAATGTGTAGTAATTATATGAATGTAGTCACGAAAATTATGTTTTGGTTTAATGTGAAAACTATGATAAACTTAAAAATTATTAGTGATACCACATTTGAAAGACCTTCAAGTCCCAAAAACATCCTTGGGACATTGAAAGATGTCTTCAAAACAAGGATGTTGGCAACCTTGTGAAAAAATTTCAGTATCACAAAATTTCAATGAAATTCATGTGAAAATCATAAAACAATATATTTATGCAAATCCTATCGGTTTTAAAGTGTAAAAATGGAAAAAAAAATTATTATTTTTATGTAAATGATGTGTCTTTTGTATTTGTGATGTTTTGATGTGAAATATGTATGATTTATATTTTAATTAAATCCATGGAATTATCGTGCTGTAATTTTGGATAAAACCATGCAATTTTTGCATATTAAACATTTACATTCACATATGTCATTCAAAAACAATGTCTCATGCATTTGAATATTTAAGATATTGAATACATAAAAGTATAATTCATATGGACCATAACACAAAATTCATGTGATTTTTGTACAAACATATGAAAAATATTTTTTGCACGAAATTTGTATGAACTTATGAAGCTTGGTAAGTTTGTGATAGGCGCATTGTGATTTACATTTACAAATTGAAATTTTTTGTACACAACATTTTATATATGTATTTTAGAATTGGATATATATACACACCATGCAAGTGTAAGTGTAATTTTTTTGATGTGTAAATGTAACCCTTTTGTAACTCTTTTTTTGTATTTTTTATTAATAATTTTTCATCATCAACATGGACAAAAAATGAATGATATTGATGTTTATAAATATAAAATGGTTTAAGTTATTACATTTCAAAACATGAAAAAAAATTATTCATTAATTTGTATGAAAATTCAAACACAAAATAAAATGAAAAATTGCATATAGGATTATCTCTATTTCATCCTAGGTGGTACACCTTAAAGAATTTGAACTATAGGTGTGTATCTCTAAACTAATGGGAAAATGACAAAGTTTGATTCATTATATGGTATATATTAGTGTTGGGTAGTTTTCAATTTTTTGTAAGAATTGACTAGCTTCAATTTTTTCATGATGTTATGAAAACTTGATTGAATATATATATTGGGTTGGTGAAAATTGATCAAGTTATCAAATTTTTAATTTTTTCAAATTCACCTGGTTCTTAAATAAGGTAGTTTTCACCTACATAATAACAACCGAATTTCACATCTAATTTTTAGATAGGGTGATTTTCACATATACAATTGCAACTAGTTTTCACATCCAATTTTCACAACCATGTTATTAAAATTTCCATTAATTAAAATAAATTTTAATAATCTAATTACTTCATCACATGAAAAGAACAATACCATGTGAGAAGAATAGTAGCAATAAGGAAAAAATAAGAGCAATGGGAGAAGAATAATATCAATAGGAGAAAAACAATAGCCCCATGCGAGAAAAACAAAAAGAGGAGCCAACAATTGATACAAAAACTCTGAAAATTGGATCTAAATTCTATGAGAGAACATATCCAATTGTCCATATATATATATATATTTGAACTAGTTTTCATTCACACATGAGAACCTGAGGTTAGTTTTCAATTTGGTTTAAGAATCGGGTTGAAAATTGGGTGGGCATTTGAGAACCACCCAACATGGGTATACATATTTAAATTAATGCAAAAGCAACACATTTCAAATCAACTTATATATGTGAAACAAGCATAATCTAAATACATCAAGAATACCCTAAACATTTATAGTGCAACTTTGTCACTACCAACCTTCCCTTGAGGGTACTTCATGTCAATAAAGATGTGAAATGAATTGTTAGAATTACACCCATTTTGACAAAACAATGAGTCTACCTTTACATGATTAACCTACTAATACGTTTAATCAATGCTTGGACGTTATGCATTCAACAAAACATGACTAGAATAAAAAACTTAATAACAACATACAACAAGAAAAACACAAACCCAAATAACAAGAACTTGCAAGATGAAACAACAAAAAAAAATTGCAAGACAAAAACAACAAAATAACACAAAAGAATAGTATTATTACCTAGTTGGAAAATACAAATTACCATTTTTTTGAAACTTCAACCACAAACAAAGCAAACATGTTCACAAGTCCCTTGACAACAACTTCATTCTCATACATATCTACTATGGATTTCTTTGTCAGAACCTTGAAACTTCCTCTATTTGTCAATCACATTTTGAGCCCAAAGCTTGATGTGTTTGTTAGTTTTGCTATTGCCTCTATTGACATTCTCTAATTCTCTTTCATCAACTTAAAAAACCATGATTTAAAACATATTTCATTAGTATAGATTCATAATTAGTGACAAGAACCTCATTATAATCAGCTACAATAACATCACGTTGGGATAATGAGATTGATGATTGGAAACATTAATCATTACATGGACATCAAAGTCTTCAAGATCCAAAACATTGAAGGGATGTAAAAATTAACAAATAGAGTAGCATCAACATTTGTTTCATGAAGTTGAAAAGAATAAAATTCAAACAATTGTAAGAAGATTTCAAATTCATCATCAAACCAATCATTAAAAAAATTATTGTCTTATGCAACCACTTCATAAGCAATTAGTAGTCCACAATAACTCAAATAATGACAATGAATCATGTTTTCAACTATTTATTTATGTGGCAACATGACTATTTGTAATTGTTGATCTTATGATTAAAGAATGTATTTACCATGTCCAAATTTCATTTAACATTTGATGACTTATATTCATCAAACAATTTGTTTTGGTTCACCATGAATATTAAGTTGGTTTTGTGTGTAAATTTGTTCAATTTATAATTTATAAAATGACCAAAAAAACTAAAGAATGACATTACATGAGACACATGAATTCATGATTGCAACAATTTATGATTATATATGTTCTCAATTTTATCATTTTCCTTATTTAGTTGTGGCTTTTAATCCTTATATTTCAGGGTTAAGTGGAATTAAAAAATTGAAAAATTCTAAATTGAAACATGTGACATATATAGGTGTATGTTTGTAATTAAAGTTATTACATTGAAATTTTCGAAATAAATAATTTAAATTGATTTAACTTTTTTACATTTTGAAATTAATGATACTAATTAAATTATAGAATTAAAAATAGAAAAATAAAAAAATTATAGAATTAAAGTTTTGAAATAATTAAAACATCTATTTAAATTTGTAAAAAACATTTATTCAATTTTAAAATAATAATAATAATAATTAAATTTTTTAGTTTAATTATAAAATTTAGTTGAATTTTATGGCCCAAATCAAAAGAAAAACATTGCACTTGAATTTTTACCATCAAATTTGAAAAATAAAAATAAAAATAAAATATTGAAATAATAAAATAAAATAATGTTATTATATAATATTGTAATTTTTTTGAAAAGTAAATATCTATATTTATGCAATGACATAGTATATTGCAAGTTGAAGTTGTGGTTGGATGGTCAAAGACTTGGTTTGAAGCCACAAAAATGAAAGTCCAATTCCTTCTAGTGACATTTTATACTTGTGACCTCCATGAATACATATTCAAATGAGACAAGTCACATAAAATTTACAATTACAAGATGTGGTTGATGATGTGGCCAAACTTCAAAATATATAAATAAATATTTTAATTTTAATATTTATACCCTAAACAATAAAGCATTTGCAATTCAATACAATGGATTGCAATGTTATGTTTAACACAATGTGTCCAACACAACTTTAATGATCATATATAGTCTTTTTTGTTTAATATGATTGAAAATGCAGTTGTAATCAAAATCATTTTTCTCCAAAATCCTTTTATTAACAAAACCTCACAACCTAAAGTACAAGCAATAGAAGGTCTAGTTATAAAAGGTTTAGTTGGTGTAATAATAGAAATAGGAAATGGTGTAACAAGACCAAATCCAAAAGCTTCATAAAACAATTGGTTAAGTTGGTTAGGTGATAGTTTTGAGAAACCTCCAACAAAGCCTTCACCAACAAAATTTTTCAAGGCTTTCAAGGTAAACTTCTTTTAAGCTGATTCATCATTTTGGAACATTGAAAAAGAAAAACTAAATAACAAAAAATATGATTTTTTAAAAATAATGTATTACAAAGAAAAATAAATAATGATTTTAGAAAACCATGTTGAATGAATTAAACAACCCCACACAAATTGGGAAATAAAATAAAATTTTATAGGGGAACAAAAACCCAATTCAACATACCTAAACATAACAAAAAAACCAAAAGAAAAAAAAATCTACAAAAAAACTGAAAAAAACCAAAAGTACAAAATACAAACGCAAAAAAATAGAAAAAAAAATCATTTATCCACACAAGAATCTATCATAATGTTGGAATCATGCACACAAAGAAATTCATTGTGATGTTGAAAATGACAATCACTTCAACAACATAAAATGAGAGTGATAGTTTCAAAAATGAAAAATATAAGAAGCATTTTGACGCGAGGTGCTTTGATGACACAAAGCACTTGCAAAAAAACACATCTTACAAAGTGTAAAACAAGAAATAACAAATAAAAAAAATCAAATGCCAAAGAAGATATAAATAACAAAGTAGTTGGAGTTGAAGAATACAATTTTTTTTAATGAACAAGCAATGCTTAAACACTAGAAAAATATAATAAAAAGGAATGAAAGTTTAAATGTTTTAAAAAATAATCTTGAAAATAAATGACAAATGAAAGACAAAAAACACGAAAACTTCAGATGAGCAAGCAACACTTAAACATAAAAATGAAAATGAAAGAAGAATGAAGTTTCAAGCATTAATGAGACAATGTGAACTTTGAGAAAGAATGACATGATGAGACCATTAACAAGGAGAGAAGGAAGAAAAAACTTTGGGCAAAAGAGAAGTAGAAAGTTACTTTTTATCATTAACATTAGAGCGAAAAGAAAGATGAAAAGAAAAAAAATGCCAACAAAAAGATAGCATGATTTTTTTTACACATGTGAAAGCTCTACTTTTAAACCTTTTTAAATTTTCAACCCACTCCATTTTGCCTAACAACCTCATGATGAAGCCTCAAATGCAAAAAGGTTTAAAATTAGATCCTCCACATATACTTACATGCAAAACATTGGTTATGACTTAAAATAACATTTGTCCAAGGGTGGACAATGTGGGGCTACTAGACTTAGTCATCCTTTGTCTTAGGCTCCTTATTTCCAAAATGCCTAAGACATGGGCTTTACCTTGCACATATTAAAATGTTGATATTGTTTTATAGTTGCCAAGGTTCAACATTACATGCATGCTAGGATATTTAAGATGTTGCAATTTGAAATAAATGGGGCAAGCAACACCAATTTGAATTAGATCTCTTTGGAAATTTGAAATGTTCAATGTAAGGTTTGAGATTTCTTGTCCAATGAAGTGATTTTGGGATTGTTTGGAAAGATCTCAATGTAACATTTAAGATGGTAGGTTCATGAATTCTCCCAAAAACTTTCTTCTCTAATAATTCTATAAGTTTGAAACATTTGGATGAAAGTTAATGTAATTAATCCCAATCATTCAAAACACAATTTGGAGGTGCAAATCATGTTCAATTGAGGATCTTGACATCTCATCAAAAGGCTTTTGATATGGACGAAGTTTATAGTTTAGGGTCCTATAAGAAAATAGTTTTGCATGTTCCATTTGATGGAGTTCCTAAGAATTACGAGGCTCCAAAATCATGAAGGCATGGAAGAATCTTGATGAGGAAAGAAGTTTTTAGGAATTCTAAGATTTTTTTTGTCATTTCCATATGAAAATATATAGTCTAATATAAAGGGAATAATTCCTTGCACCCATACATGATCTAGGTTGTGATGAGTCCATGAACTTATTTTTGGCTCCAATTGCACTTACACTTTCTTTGTATATTTTGTGATTGAGGTGAGCAAGAGGTGTTAGTGAAGCACAACAATTCATCTTAATCATCTCCAAGCTCTTGCCCCCTTGTCTTGGTTGTGGAAAATAAAAGAACATGCCTTAAGTGTTTACAAAATTGGAAATTTTCACCAACACCATTTAACAAAGTTACAATAAGTAAAAGATGTGGCGAATGCTACTTGATTCTAGTTTTGGCTTTTTAATATAGTTGCCATGGAGAACTTTGACGTGCAATTTCTATTTCTTGATTAAAAGTGATTAATGCATGTATGAAATGTATTAAGTTCAGCTGTCAGTACTACTTGCCAACTTGGTGTGGAAATTTCAAGGCTACTAAATATAGCTTCATTGTCACATGTATGTGCACCATTGACCACCACCATGGTTAGAGGTAGTTGATTAACCAATCTATAACTTCAATTGACTTAAATGATAAGGACTTCATATTTTTTGTAATTGAGAAAACTGTACATGTCATGGTAGGATGCTAACTCTATAAATGTTAGTTATGATGATTGCTTACAACATATCCTGAAGGGGAAGGTTTTGTGGAACCTTATGATTAACACAAAGTCAATTAGCAGAAGATCAAAGTTGTCAATCAGCATAACATCCAGGTGATTAGCATGTCAATTCATATACTGTCAAAGCTTATATGCCTTACGGTGTAAGAATATTAGCTAGAGATAGTGGGGTCAATGGGCTAATTGAATTAGTACCAAATGTGTATTTTGATGGCTCATGAGCTACTTCTGCACATACCACAAACCTCAGCCATGCAGGAATGGGGTTGTGTTTATGGTGCACAATCCTTCCACTTTCAAATGCAAAGCTATGTCCAATAAATTGTGCAACATGATCTAAATTTGCATAATCAGATGTCAGGAAAGCAGATTACTAGATATCACAAAGTCTTCTTAGCAAGAGGTTTTCTTCTCTGGGCAATAATAAAGAGATTCAACTCTGATGTATCCAAAGGTCATCGACAATCTTGTTGAATAGTTGAAAATGGTAATTCTTAAATCACATTGTAAAAGCACCAATATTGAATGTTTGATAAAATCCTCATTGATTCAAGTGGGTGAGACTCTGGTTTTGCTTTCTGATGACATTTAAATTGGTGCATATAAATCAGTCAGAAATTGTAATTTCTGAACTTGAAAGTCAAGAGGTACCTTTTGGTTCAACTTGTGTTTTCATTGTATCATCACTCCACCAACCTCATGGCAAAATGTTGACTGAATCCTGTTGGCCCAATTTTTGTTGCAGTGGTAGTGTGATCTACCAAACACATGCACCCATGAGAAAGTGATCCCTGTAACAGAGATTTGACACACTCAAGAGGATCACTTGAAAAAGAGAAAGGGTCAAAACAACACACCACATCTGCTTGCTCAGAGACTCTTTCAGAGTTTCTATTTCTTTTTGAGGTTTTGACAACACCCCAATGTTGATGCATGGTTGTTCTGTTGTGTTTTTTCCTTGCCAACGTAATAATATTACTACCAAAAATCATTCTGTGCAGAGAAATATATATGATGGTCTTGAGTTTAGATATACTGCTCCAGCTTTGCAAGCAACTCCCATGCTGCTTTTCTTTCAACACTGGCATCAGCATCAAAGCGAGAATACTGGACCCACAGTGCATCCTTAGGTGAAGACAATACAGGGAAAACTTGGTCAAAACCTGGAAATTCTTCTCCAGGAGACTCTCTGTGTTTATGCTCTCCACCTGCGTATTCAATGATAAAGTGAGTCACTGGTAGCCCATACATAAAACAGAGGTATAGATCTCTTGAATGAAATCAAGCATTGTTAAGGACTAATGTGATAAAGTCATAGCCTATATCTGCCAACTTCTCTGCTCCATACCTGTAAATATCAGCTTTTCAGGTGAGGTAGACATATGGGTAGTCCTAACCTCCTAGACATCTGACAGACCATGGCAATAGTTAAAGCAGTTGCAGGGAGGTCTTGATGTTGGCAATGGTCCATACCAGCTCCGATATGCAACAAAGAGATTAATTTCCAGATGTCCATGGGGTATTTAAACTAGTGGATCTCACTAATTGAAAGCTCACAAGAAAGAGAAGTGTGTACCGTAAGCTAGGTCAGCCACAAGCAACCAAACCAGATCTGCATCCATGTGAGAGAGGGCGAAAAGAGCATCAGCTGCAGCTGGAAATAATGCTTGCTGTTTGCAAGCAAGCCCCACAACCAATGCCACCAGTGGCTTGTACACAGTATCCATTGCTGCAGCACTTTTCTGCCCACCAGCTATTGCAGATATGCATTTCAGAACAGCCTCCTGCACTCTGAGAACTACAGCCAGTGATGTTCCACTCTCACCATAGTCTCTACCTTGTCTTTGTAACAGCATGAGTTCTGAACTGGTCTTTGGTCTCAACATATCTGAGGTATGCACTGCATGAATCAGGGGGCCCTCACGCAGTAGTTTCAGCAGGAGGGGTAAGGCATCCTTCTCCATGCGGCGTGAAAAGAAATGACCTCCACAGTTGGCAGTAGCACTAGCAATAACAGCTAGTGCACGTTCAATCACCTGAATGCAAGTTTCAGCATCAGACTTTCATAGCTTAATCTTGGTCCAGAATTATGGCTATGGTTAAAAGTCATTTCAATGATGCAAACCATATCCAGATTACAAGATTAAAAAGTACAGTTGTAGGGATTGGAAGGAAGCTTTAAACAATGTAGCTCCTGTTATTAGGTACTCAAGTGAAAGCTACTTGCCACTTTCTCTGGAAAGTGACCAGTGTAAAAACAGTTAACAAGGGAAGGCAGTATAAACTCCAGAAATATGAGCACAGGTAAAATGCTGGAACTCTTTCCAGCAGTCTCTACCTTGAGGAAGTCTGCAATAAAGGAGACTGGCATGGTCTAAATGTCAATGGGATTAGGACTCATCGCATCATGGCCACAAAACTTTAACTACTGACTACATACTACTCCCAAGGCCAAAAAGGAAATAGATCATTTACCGAGGGCTGGCTCTGCCGCAGACAAGATACTAAATGTGGCCATATACGATTCATACTTGGCAGCAGAATATTGTTTCTAACACTCTCATCATCCCTGCTACCAAAGGGTTGTATCTCTTCTGCATCTCCATGACCATCTCCACATCTTTTGAGGAACTCTTCAACTGCACTGCGTTGAGCTTGTAGGTGTGGAAATGCTGCTTCTATGTCTGCTAGCCCTGCTACTCCATCCTGCACAATTGAAAACTCTCTTCACGATTCCCCAAACTGTATCTCAAGGTGTGGGCCAGTTACAAAATATCACGGAAAGCTCTACCAATTGAAAGAGATTATATAACATAAACCTCACCTAAAACACTCCCATAACTTTTAAAATATTTGTTTTCTGGGGGAATGTTGAAAGTATGCCTTCAACACTACATGAGTAGAAGTTTAAGCAACAACATCAGACAAAGAATTCCTGCTCACGATGTCAGTTGGATTGGAGTTTACAGGAGCCTGGTCAGTGAAGTCACCCTCATTACCAATCTGGTCCTGAATCAAAATCTGAGTTGTCAGTCTACCTAATGTGAATTAGCATTTTAGTTTTCATCCTGCAATGATAGCTGATGAGAACATCATAGCCCAACCCACCTCAATGGTATCCAGGACAAGGAGGCATGTATGTGAGTCTCTGGATGCAAGGAGAGGCGCACTTGCATGAAGGCAGGATGTAGCCACGGCTGCCACTGAGTTCTGCCGTCTCTCAGTGTCTTGCACCTGTGTTATCATTCCATCTACATCTGGTATTTCTGAATCAATAACATTCTCCATGGTTTTTAACCCCTTGTCAATGGCAATTCCCTGCAAACTTGACTTCAGACTAACTGCAACCTTGGAGACCTCAGACAGCATTGCAGCACCTTCCAGCCTTGCTGCCTTAGCTATCTCCCGCAGTGCCTGCAAATACCATATCTCACAAGATGCAAACAACAGTTCAATGAAAGCTTCATCCAACAAAAGCAATATTCAGCAGTCCTATCATTGATGCTAGTTGATACCCAGATGCAGTAAAATAAACACTATGGTGTCAAATATCTTCTTCCCTTCAAATTCATGATTTAATGTACCTGTAAGAGTGGCACTGTGTACGCAGGATGGTTCCGCCTTGCAGGAATCTCCAACTCCAACACTATACCTTGCATCTGTTTGATATACCCAAGCAGAGTCACATATTCCATAAAGCAAGCAAAAATAGATATCCTATCAAATTGCTTAGATGAATCTTAAGTAGTTCAAGGTGAGACTAATAGCTTACAGGTTCCTTGAGTAGGGGCAGCAGGTCTGGGGCAGCACCAGTGTGGCGCAGGATGGCTGCCAGAAAAGAAGGGGCCTGAGGATGGAGTTCCAGATGTCGAAGTTGTCGACACAGTGAATCAACAACATAATCAGCATTGTGCACGACCAGCTCCCTTACCTGCTTTTACCAATACTTAACTCTTTTAGCATCAGCAAGCTCTGCTTGGACCTTTGAAACAGCTTAGACCTTGAAACGCCTGACTATCCATGCCTGCTACTACACTGGCTTCTAATCACCAGTAGAAAAGAACAAACAGTTTACCGATTGATAGCCACAGTGAAAGCAGATGAGCCGTAGAGCAATATCTGCAGCCTTGTTCACACTTTGATTTGTGGATCCAAGCTTCTCCAGTAAAGCATACAAAGTTAAAGCTAGGAACCCTTCATCCTCAAATGATTTTCCCAGAGCCATTCCAAATATGCCCACACCTTCCACCAGGACCTGTACAAAGGAAGCTCACATGTCTATCATCAGCTATTTCTTTCTCAGAAACAACACACTGCTATCTGAAGGAAGTTGTGAGTGTCAGCCGAAACACTAGTGGAAAACATAATACCTGGACAGCTTCACACATTAGTATGTTTTCTTCAGAAGGCAACAAGGCAAACTATTTTCCACCAGGAGCAACATGGAAGCAAGCTGAAGGAGCAAGTCATGCACCATGTAAAGGGATGTTACATCTGTAAAGTGTAGTGAAAAACCACCTGCTGGAGCATAGCATTGTCTTGCAGAACATGTAAAACTTGCATGTCATTGCCATAACTGTCCCTAAACAAACCAGATCCAGAATCAACCGGCAGCTCCCAGATCTCTGGCATTAGATAGTCATGTAGAATATCACCAACACACTCACTGATGCAGGCTGTCACTTCCCTGCCATTGTGATGCTGCCACTGTTCATGCTGAGAAGCCATGCCAGAGGAAATTCCTCCAAAGAGTCCAGGGAGCTTATTAGTCCAGACCCCAGAGGCCCCATACATGAGTTCATTAAGAACACAGACAGATGCTGCAGAATTACGCTGCACTTCTCCACTTGAAATATTGACACTAGTTGTTAGATCCCCTTGTCGATCCAGTTCAGTAGCTGTTTGCTGCAAAGTCTCTAGGAGACACTCAACAAGCCCCATCAAGGATGACCCACCACGACTATCTGCACCAATAAGTGAGGCATTACTCAATCACTTGCTCAATCTAAGGACCTGTAAATTCATGTGAAGCACATGAACATGTGTGTCACACCTGACCTAAAAGCCTCATAAGTGATGAGAACCACTGCACTCCTCACAGAGAATGCAGAGATTTAAAACGTATGTTTACAATTGATAAACTTGCCCAACTATGTTTAAGCAAGGAAGTGAAGATAACTATACCAGAAACAGCTGATTGACCAACAAGCCTGATGATGCAAGCCAGAGTAACATAAAGACGGGTGGCACTAGGTGCAAGCCATGGTGGCATTCGTGGCAACTGCTCTGATGCCACCACCTCTTCCATCTTATGATCAGGGTCCTTGCTCTGTTGTTGCACCTTGATACCAGCATTTTGTGCTTGGCCATTAACTGTACTCCCCTGCAGCTCAGGAGAGGCCAGGAGTGGGGTGGATCTCAATGCAGTTGCCAAGCTAGAAAGACTGATGGAGCCAGTAAAAGCTGACTGAAAACTCAAGCACTGTGTCATGATCGCCACAAAGCCTGTATATGCCTCCTGCAGTCTCCCATGCAGAGCATAGTATTACTTATGATGGTAGTAGCTAGGCCTCCCTAAAACAGAAAGGTGAACATAAACACATCAAAGAGCAAACTTAACCAGCTTCTCATAGGCCATGATGACAAGTAAGCACTTCACAGCTGTTATACTAAAACAGTGGAAACAAAAGCTACAGATAGACAAGAAGGTGGACATAGACAGAGGCCACCAATTACTAGACAGAAAATTGCCATAAAAACTTGATGAGATTCAGCTCACCGGAGTGTCAAGTAGAGACAAGCACACAGCATGGGGCCCGACAAAATAGAGGGCAGCAGCTAACCGTCTTGCATGAAGTACTGACATGGTTTCATTGCCAGCAAACACTGCTTGGGGTAGCCTGTCCAACAGCCTAATTTTTGAACAGACTGTCAGTTGCAACAATTTGTCATAAAATCATTGGAGTGTTGCCATATGGCATATACATAAACAAAGAATTGACATACTCTCATCTGCAAGAAAAGGACCAACCTGCGGATGATTCCAACAAGAGATTCCTTTTGCAACTTTGACCGAATGATATACCGAATATCTGACACTTTTTTCTCTTCTGAAGTGGAGTGTTGTGTGTCTGGAACTTCCCGAGATGCAACAGACAATAACAAACTTATATGTGCATGAGCTGCTGAAGCAACATGCTGCCACTCATCACAAGTCAATGCCAGCAAGCACTCCTGCACCACCCAACAAAACCTTTGATTTAAGAGTGCCTTGTTAGACTATCACCAAAGACCATAAATTCAGCTCTCTAATAAACAGATGACTGAGATAATGCTAAAACCCACAGTATACATAGACTTACAATGTGCATGACATTGATTGTCACAGACTCATCCAGCCACACACCTTTAACTAGAAAAGCAACTTTATTTCAGCAACAGTGAAACTACTCAAAATACAGCCTCCTTTCTCTTCAATAAAGAATGTTATCTTCCCACCTCAAGAGTGTTGAGCCATACCAGAAGCAAGCTTGTGCAATTCTCCAAAGTGCTACCACAAGAAAAGAGAAGAGCTGCAGCTGTTTCCACAACTGCCAGTCTCACAGCTGGAGCAGGATGTGCACATAGCTACACCATTGCCCACCCAACAACACCATGATATCAGATGTATAAGGGAAATCAACATTGAAGTGTCTATGCTCCGCTGCTGAAACACTAGACAGAGATTGTGAATTAGAATATCGAGAAAAGCAAAGGGCCAGTATTAGAGGAATGCCCTACAGCAGAGATAGTTTGTATTTTGCAAAGAACAAAGCAGCTGAGCTCTCCCAAGTCCCTACCAAAGGCAAACTCTCAGATAGCAAGGACTCCACACGCTGTGTTGTCTGCTCCAACCAACTTTGGTTGCGTTCCAATCGCAATGAAAACCTTGCAGTCTCATCCTCTGGAATGATTCTCTTTGAACCAACCACTGGTCCAAGCATAGTGATAGCACCAAATTCTCCTCCTTGTACCTCAAGAGATCCAGACCTCTCTGCTCTTCCACTGTCTTCCAGTTTCTTGATATTTTCCTGAAGCTGTTGAGCTTGACCTTGAAGCGCTTCTAGGGCTGACTCCACTTTGAGAGTTTCTCCACCTACATCACTCAACTCTGGCAGGCATGCCAAGTTCCGAGAATCAGCCAGCACTAGTACAAGCAACTCTGTAAGGCCTCTCACAGCCTCCTCCAAAGCCCCAGTGCTTCCAGCTGCTCCCACAGTCTTGTACGCTGCTCCTGATGCCAAGGGACGCCGGCTTGTCATCATGGCACTGCGCACTGCCTTGGTTAAGCCACTGGCCACTCCAGGTAAAAAGAATGCCAGGGCATCTGCAGTGCCAACCTGCAACAGAGTCAATTACTCACTGGAAAATCACATCTACTACCAAACCTGCATGCATGCATGTCTCCAGGAAAGCGGGTAACTATGCAAGCACCAGTTGCACATATATCATGCAGTGAAGATGCTCCATGTCAACAACAATCCTGGGTTCAGAAATTCCAATCATAACTACAGCATCCAAAAACAAGTTTCTAGCAACAACCACAGTGTCAGCAATGAGTATAACAATATTTCTCACTGCTACACTGAATACTCCAATGCTATAGAAAGCCTTCAAACTGTTCAGTACATGAAGTTCCTTCCTTCCATTTATGGTTCAATCTCAGCCAGTTTAGTTACTTGTCAATGCAACATTCTTCTCATGAAGAAGCAGGGAACAGAATTTGGACACAGAACTGCACCTTTAGAAGGAGAGTGCGCAGGGCAGAAAGAGCATCTTTTCGCAGCTTTCCACTGCCTGTGCTTCCCTTTGCTGCCTCTTTTTCTGCAATCTGACACACAACACAAAACAGGTCAGAGTTAGCTAAGGAAAGACAAAAGGAGGACCAGGTGACAATGACTCATCTTGAAAGTTTCCACATCTCCCATCCCAAATTACACAAAAAGACACACACCCGAATCACACCTGCAAAAGAAGAGACAAAAGATGGCCAACTGCTGCTGCCATATCTTGTGAGTGAAGAAACCCCAGGGGGCATTCCTCGAGTATTGCAGCTTCATCATCCATCAAATCCTCTTCATCATTCTTTAACCCCTCATATAAGGCAACAGGATTTTGCCTCAAAATATCAAAGGGAGACGGAGAAACATATTTGCAACTACAAGACAAGGTGTGACATGGAGCCAGTGCACCCAGGAGAGCTCTCAAACAATTCACAACACCATGCCGAAACTCCTCTGATGCTTCTGCTGGTGAGAGCACAGCCCCAGCAGTCAACTTTCGTAGCAGCATTGTCATCTGCCCCCACAAAATGCCATCCTCATGAATCCCAACTTTAAGTCACAGTAAAGTTTTCTCCAGATCACTGGGTAAGAAGCTGAGAAACAAGTCTCTTGCTACCTGCTGATAAGTTCTAGAAGCTGAAGGCAATGCTCGAAGGAACTGAGTGCTTGGGTAGAATATATGTCAACTGGAAGAATTCTGCAGCTCTGAATACTGGACTAACATAATGTGACATCAGCCAAAAAGCAATTGTTGCAAATGCTTGACTGCCAAAACATACATGCTTAGTGCAAAGAGACAGCACCTGAGGAACGGTCTTGCAAGGACAGCCATCAAGCAGTATGTTTAAACAGATTAGCAAATGCTCTGCAACCTTATCACCAAGCCATGGGTGCCCATGCTCCCTCTTGTCATCAGTTCTTGCTCTACATGCGATTGCAGCATCGAGCAGAAGTGTCAGCGGAAAGAGAATGTAGCTGCCAAACAACCGGTACACCATCAGTCATGCAAAAATTTTCATTCATGTCCATGTACATGCAAAACCAGATCTCATAACACCACTCTACACATACAAATCTCCACAATCAACATTGCATACATGAAGGATAGATGTTGACAAGATTGCATCTACTTTTACAAATCAAAAGAAAAACCCAAAACTCTCTGAACAAATCCCCATCTGAAGCTTGCTCAACAATCCAAAACCAAGGAGCTTCTTGAGTGCATTTGAAGAGCTGCAATATCCTTAAAGGCATGATGGGCTCTTCTAGCTGCTCAGATACAAGTATACTGAGCATGCAATGCTTGGATTTCAACTCGTAATTGACACAAAACAAAAAATTCAACTGAAGCTGAGATTCTTGTAGGGTTTAGTAGGATCCTGAGTAACTCAGTCAAGAATCATAGCGTGCATGATCACTTGTCCTGTAAGTGCAGGCTAAGAAAGGAGGAGAAACAAGGGAAGAAGAAACAGAATTAGGGTTCGCACTGCAGAGCCATAGAAGAGAAAGATTGAGAGAAAGACACAAAGCACCAGATTGTTTCATTTGTCAAACTTTAGAGAAGGGGGAAATCAAAGGAGGCCATAGATCTAGTGACAAAGAACGCGAGACTGAAGATGATGATGCACTCGTGTTTCCTTAAGGTGTTGGAAAAAAAAAATTGTTTCCAAAAAAATTGTGTGCGTAGGAGACGAGACTGAAGTGCACACTTACTCCATGCATGCTTGCAAACCGATGGAAGGCTCATTCCGGAGCACCTGCGCAAGCGACTCGAGCACAGACGCACAATCATCAGGCTTACGTGCTACGAGCTCTAGCAACTGCGTGCACAAGGGCCGCAGTGCCCTGAACGCATGCTTTGCTGCCTCAGTCCTGTCTTCTTCCTCCGAAACCTCCATCACTCTCTTCTCACAATAGTATCAAATGCTCCACACCCGAGCGCGGCCTCTCACTTGGATTCCTTCATCACTCCCGTCCCTGCTTCTTCGTGAATTATCGTCTTGTACCACACCCGCCTACTACAAAGCTCCAAGCACGCGGTCTCTTCCTAGTAAATATCTGCACCTATTGCTTTGTAATTTCTAGGTCATATGTTTTTCGTGTTTCTCTTCTCTTCGTCGTTCTTTATATAGATCGTGTTTCTTTTCTCTTTGCCGTTCTTTCACTTAGTGTTTCTCTTCTCTTCGTCCGGCAGTTGGAGTGTTTGTGATCTTTTGTTGCTTCTTCGCATACTGGAAATAATCATTTTAAGATTTCGTAGTCAGAGATCATCTCTTATTTCTGTGAAAGGGACTTCAAAACGGATTCTTGAGACTTGCAAGGATTCTTACATCTTCCTACATGCAACTTTGCCTGATGCTACTCTCCCAAATCACTTGAGAGCACCATGGCATGGCTCCACAACAATGGCCACAACCAAATTGCTCCTCTGAAACACTGAAACTAACTCCATCAGACCTCTCATAAAGGAGAATTACATCATGAGTGCTACTTAAGTAGTAAGAAATTTTGTCCTGTTACAACACCCAGTTGATGTGCCAAGAAGTGAGCAGCAATCATCTGGTTTATCAAAGCCTAAACCAAAGGCAGAACTCAGATCATATGCACCTCTACTCACTTACCTTGAGTGTGTCCATCTCAAGATTTGCTACATGTTGTTCTAGTCCACTAATTTTGCAGACAATCTACAGAGTGTGTATCTCAAAGAATGTGGTTCAAAGTTCAATGGGCCCACCCACAACATTGTGCAGTGTAGTGCAGCCTTCATAAGGAGCTTACAATTTTAGGTGTGCTTACAGTGTATACTAAAGTGCTGGGTTGTGAGATCATGCATGTAGATCCTTCCCTAAAGTAGACTTGTTCCATAGCGACTGAGGTGCATTGCTAGCATCCTCTTCCAACATGTTCACCACTCCACTCTCAGCAGCAACCAGCGGGTCTGTAAGCTCTTTCTCCTTCAGAATCTGGCATACACACCAGCAGTTCAGGAAACTTCTCAGGATTCTCACATGCCAAATTCATTAGCAAAAACATTGAAAGAGGTCTTTTTTGCAGAAAGTACTTAGAAGCAAGGTGTGTATGCCTTGTACACCAGAAACATTGAATATACCTGATTCGAGGTGAGGGTATTATCAATGCTCATCTTTTGTTGGCTCTCAGAGTAACTATAATATGAGTAAAGCATCATTCCGAAGACTGCAACTAGAATCCCACACACATTGCGCCAACTGAATGGATTCTTGAGCAGGATGTATCCAAATGCCAAAACAAGGCATGTCTTTAGATGACCCAACACTTGATATGTGACTGGAGAGGTCTTTCCAATCACCAAGAAAGTGCTGAAGTTGACAGACACAGATATCAAGCATGATAGCACAATGAAGAACTGCAAGACAGACAATGGCACTAGATATTAGGCCTCATTTTATATAGTCTCAAAAACAGATCTACCTCAGCATCAGGATATAGTTACTTGAAATTAATTGGCATGCAATGATGAAAGACATAAATTTCAGAAACTTGAATAATTAGAAGAGCCAGGGCTCTGGCCAAAACATTAGGTCAAATTTGAGTAAAGGGCATTGAGAAAGAACTGGCTTACCAGGACAAAGAAATTGTAGTCAAAGGAAAATACATTCTGATTAGTCAGAGCAGCATCCAAAAATGGGCCTGCAAACAGCAAAGTGCCTGCTTGATAAGGGCAAGATTGGTATAGCAGCTGTGTGGAGGACACTTTGAACCGCTTCTGGATCGTGTTGGTCATCTGGAAGCAGTCCTTGTCAAGAAAGAAACCTTAAGTAACACTGAGCAAATTCCTAACCCTTTGTGTGATTACTCTCTACAGACAGTTCTAGCAGACAATGCTTTTAGGTTTCTGAAAAATTGTGACATTGAAATGTGCATCACAAAAATTGAGAGTTGCAGCAGCTCACAGAATGATACCTCCTGCATCTGAACTTTACATGCAATGGACATTGGTAAGGATACAATTTGTGCCACACAAGTGGTCACAATGGTAAACAATGAGATGACAGCTCCCAGAAGATTGAGCTGCATATCCGTCACAGTTGCAATGCCAACCCCGACTAACAGCATCAACAATGATAGCTGGATTCTTTTGCTGCACCCAAACAGAAATCATTATCAGTGCACCTTGTAGTATTGCTGTCTTCAAATTAGGGCAGACATGCAGTCCAAACCAATATTATTATCCCTCTGCAAAACTGGGAAGATACTCCATAGGATTCTTAGATCATGATTTCGTGCTTCACAATTCCCAACTAGAGTTAACCTTAATTCCTTCCAGAAACAAGTCATGCAAGCCAAAGTTCTATCATGCAACTGAAATGTCAACTTTGAAGCAGCAAATTGAAGAGTTTCTGCTTGTTGAAAAGTGCTTCTCTGACTTGGACTAATTTTGCAGCACCAAACAGCACAACATGGGCTTATGGTTTCCTCCTGGCATAGCTCCCAAGTAGCAAAGCAAATGTTCAGATATAAAACATGCACTACAGGCATGAAGACAGTGGGGCAGCTCAAATTCAAGGTACTCCTGGAAACAGCTAATCTGCACTTTAGATTTTTAGAATTAGGTAGGAGCACAGCAGTTTGAGAAATAGGAGTTTGGAATTGTACCTGAATTGTTTCCTCAGGAACACTGTCTCAAGGAACACAGTGCATGGAATGATTGCAAGCTTTGTCATCTGCAAGACAAAACACATGATCCTCTTTGAGTTTACCTTTTCTGCCTTCAATGCAAACCTACACCATGTCACAAGACCCAGCACCTTAAATTGCATCTTGGACTTGGTCTATCCAATTTTGTGAACACATGCTCAGTTGGGACCTGTTTACCTGATAGAATCCAACAGAGTTGAAGCCCAGGCTCAGATTGAGCAGGCCAATGGAGACACCATTAAGAATGCCAAAACCCATCACTGTCCTGGAATCAAATGGCTTGTGTTCAAAGAGTTTAACCCATTGTGCAACATGGAGGGAGCAAAATGTCACCAGAAGATGCCAACTTGTCAATGTCGTGGCTGCACAAGCATGATGCAATGGCATAGTATCAATTGAGCATACACATAAACAAGATCAAAGCAAACAGATTCTGAAGAAGCTTCAACACCTGGATTCTCACTTGCAGATTTGAAATCCAACACTCAGCCCTTCCTATCCTAGAACCAGACAGGGTGTACAGTAGTCCTTGTTGGTGGTCCAGATACACATTATTCCTCTCTGTGCTTGCTCTGTAAACATCAGTCTAGCATGTGGGTCAAGATTGAGCACTTTGGAACATCAACACGAGCATCTCAGCATGCTCAAAGAGATGTTTTGAAAGTAAAGAGCAGGTTGCCCGAGCAGGAAATGAGATTTCATAAGCTTGAGCTGTGGAACAGAAAGAGTGTGCAACTGCCTCACCATGAGATGATGTGAAGCTTTCTCCAAGAATGAGAAGAAAAAGCTCAGGGAAAGAAGTATGAAGCCCTATGTGCAGGATCCATCTTGAAGTTCCATGTGCAGGATCTATCTTGAAGTTCGATGTGCAAGATCCATCTTTGCACTCTTGTGGATCTTAGAAGGCTCATGAGTACCTGCCTTACCTCTCTTGGAATGAGAGTAAAAAGGGAAGAAGAAGAAGGCGAAGAGAGATGGCAAGATACAGAGCATGATAGAGAGGGTAGGCAAGAGCTTTACCGAAACAGAATCCGAGAGTGCTGATGAGTGCCTTGTTGCAAATGACAATGGCAACTGATGATATAACGGACAAGCTCAATGCCCCCACCGTTCCCAGATGAGGACCAGGGCCTTCTGTCATTGCTTCTTCTCAGCTTTTCTTCTCCAAGAAGTAAATGAGGGATCGAAAATGCCCCAGATCTGACGACTACTTTGCTCTTCTCTTGTCTTCTTTCTTTCTTACTCCCCGAAATGCCGCTGAAGCTAAGCAAGCGGCAGATCCAACGATTCCTCTTCTTCACGAACACCTAATCTCAAGAAACGCAAATCAAACAACTGCCTGGAAGCGGCAATGCGTGAGAAAAGAAGACAGCAGCAGCAGGTGGAAGGAAGCTTCAGCAACCTAATTCCTTGCTGCCATATTCAAGCACAATGCAGCTACACTCCGCAAGGTGCACAAAGCTCATCCATCTCCACTCGCCGTTTCACAGCAAAAACATTCCAGAAAGCCGATCTGCAAAACCTTGCAAGACTACTAAAGAGTAAATTCAGCTTTTGCTCACCACAACTACATCACAGATCGCACATCTTTTTCTTTGAAGAAGAAGAAGAAGAAAACGAAGAAGCAAAGAATGAAAAAAACACTGAAAAAACAACTGATCTGTGATCTTGCAAACTAGACAATTCTACAAACCTCTCATCATCATCATCATCATCATAATCAGCATCACTCTTCTGCTGAACACAACATCTACACATGGAGAGGACGAATCTCCTTCTATTATGCGAAGAACTCCCTCCAAACAGACGGAATTTTTTTTTCCCCTCTACCAAAATCACAAAAAAACGGCACGGAGATTCAAGATCCAGTACAGCAATGGCCAGAAGAAGCAGAAGCAAGAAGCGGAAGGGAAGCACGAGATGAGTACACTGTCATTACCACACACACGGCGTCATGGTTTTGATTGTGTGTTTCTCGACTTCTTTGCATCATCCGGATTCAGCACAAGCATAAAAACAAAACAAATCTCGAATAATAATATTTTCTTCACAACAAACACTCTTTTTTCTCTCTTTTTTTTTTTGGTAAAAAGCACAAATCCCGCAAACAAAACAACACACTAACAAGTGAGAAAATCTCACTCACAGAAGAGATTGAGAGAGCACTTGAAGATCTTCAAAGTTCAGAAAAAAAACCCAAAAAAGCTTTACAAAGACAGGAGGACTTTGCCCATTTATTTTGCCTTTTTTTTTTTCCTTCTTGGGGCCCTTGTAGTAGGGAGGGGAGGGGCGAGCTTTGTTGAAGACACGAAAATAGGCAGGACGAAGGGTTCTAACTTTCTACCACGATACTGACAAATTGGGTGTTGGATTCTATTATTTATTTGCCTTTGATGTTGTTGATTTTTTGGCGGTTTTTTAATGCAATTCTTTTGTTATTTGCCTTCTTCATTGTTTGTTGTCACGGTTTTCATACGCAGATTCTTTTTACTTTTTCTTTTTTGTTTCGTATGTCTTTTTTTTATTGGTGCCCGTTTTAATGTTTTAACATGCACTTCTTTTGTGGTTTGCCCTCTTGGTTGGCCTTGCCTACCAAGGCAAGGATATTGTGTTTAGATTCAATATAGAGTATAGTAGCTTAAGGGATTTTGGTCCCTAGTTAATAAGCCTATTTTTTTTATGAGGTTATTTGAAAGATGATATTTTGGCTCGTGTCGAAACTTGAGATTAGGTAGTTATAGAGTTATAATATCTTGAAAGATTTTTTGAAGGGTATATCTTTGTATGGTAAAATATTTGAGTTTCCATAATTCTGTTTTTGCCTTAAGATACTTTTTAATGTTAATGGCAAGGTCACAGAGTGACACACCCCTTGTTGTTTAGTTAAGCTCTTTTGTTGTTTTTCACTTAGGGGTTCTTTTGCTATTATCCTATGCATTTGTTGTTGCAGTTTTAACATGCATTTCTTTTGTTGTTGTTTTTGTTGTAGTGGTTTAAAGTTTTTAACATACAATTCAGTTGCTTACTCGCCTCTCTTGTTGTTGTTCCGCATGTGACATGTGGTTCTTTTGTTGTTTGCTTTTGTTGTCATTTGGTTTTCATATATCAGATTCTTTTGTCATTTATGTGTTTTATATTGTTTCAATTTTCACATGCAGTCAGAAGAATGGGAATATCCTTCTTTTTTTTTTCCTCCTCCTTCAATCAGTTAATTCTGCGTGATGTGAACAAAATCATATCATTTTTATGCTTTGAGAGAGAGACAGACACTTGAAAGGCATCATGATTTCTACCATGCTTTTCATGTGGCACTTTGGAATTTTTCAGTATGCTCTCCCATCAATAAAGTGAAGCATCAGAAAGTTGAAAATTTCAAAAACTAAGGGAATGTTGATGACCCCTAGGGTAAAGCTCCAGTGTGAGGGGCGTTCTCAAAATAATGGGCCTAATACAAGCTCATAACCAAGTCCGGCCCCAGAATCTCCCCATCCATGGGATTTACCGATTGGAAAACCCAAAGCAAAGGTTATCATTGAACCTCTAAACATACCAATATCACAAGGTATATAGGAAGGGGAGTGTGCTTACACCTACTTCTTAAGATCGTTCTTCAGGTCTGTCCTACTATTAAGGAGTAGGCATAAAATCCTCCTCTTTTGCAGGAGGTATATTCCAGGTTACGAAAGTGCCCTCCAAATACATTATGAAATTTCTAATACTTTAGAAGTTTAGAGTGCTCTGAAGACTTGTGCAGTGAGCAGAACAAGACATTTCATTTTGTAAAATGCATAGCAGGCATTCCCATTACTAGGGCAGGCGTTACAGTTTACCATAATGCCTGGCCCACTAGTCGGAATGGCCTGTCATACTGTTTTATGGAGGGGAAAGCCCTGGCAGCAAGGCATTACACCCACTGCCCGTTGCTAGGTGTAATGCCTCCCCATACCTAATATTGAAGGAGGATGGGTTTAAGAGTTTATAAAGCACTGGTTACCTATTTGTTCTAGTGTTAGAGGAAGGCACCTTGTATTCTTCAATCAATAATGCCTCCGCACCTAAAGAGTAGGTGTAAGGTACCTCCACCCTCAAATCATGGGTGTAATTGCCAAGGCTTTTATCTGGCATAAAAGGTTGTATGGCAGGCATTCCCACTAGTACCATGGGAATTTCATTCTCTGTAATGCCTGGCGTACTATCAGGAATGCCCACCACCGTGCATTTCACACACCTAAATGCACACTGGCCATGTTTTTATGTTGGGTTACCACCCACCGTGGCAAGGGGGAATTTCCAAAATGCAGGGCATTTTGGAAAGGTGCATTCTGGAAAGTGTGGATTCAACGCTGGTGGGTTATTATTGCTTTGCATGGTGCATGCATGGAATGTGTAACGACAGTAAAACAGAACCACTACAGAGATGAAAGTGTCTTTCTAATTTGAATGGCTTCTTAAGAATTCACTCCGCAGTGTATATATAATACTCAATGGGTTGTTATAAAACTTTCAACGAGTTGAAAGTTTGAAGTGAAGACACAGTGGATGTGTCAGTCATTGAAGCTTTTCTTTTCTCAATGCAGAACAACAAAATGACATATGGATTGAATATTGTATTGCAACACTTGCAAAAAGAAATGAAGGAAAGATTGAATATATGTATTTGCACACTTGCAGAAATGAAAAAAGGATTGAATATTTATTAAAGAAATGAAGAGAAGATCCAATATGTATTTGCACACTTGCTAAAAGAAAAGAAGCAAAGATTGAATGTGTATTGGGGCACTTGCAAAAAGAAACAAAGGAGAGATTGAACATGTATTCACACTTTTGCAAAAGGAACCCTGACACCAGGTGCCTAGGCTGCCAAAAGAAGAAAAAAAAAACAACTAGGATATTGCGCTGGAAGGCTGTGTGATTTAGCATTCAAAGGATCTGTGTCCAAACCGAGCCAATAATTGAGCCAATCTGTTGCCTTGACATATAATAATTCAGTAGAAAAGAAGGCTGCCAAAAAAATTCAAGTGCAGTTTCATCAAGAAGAAAAGAGACAATTACTTACAAGTTCCACCCAAATATGCAGGGCACAAACAGTTCTTGTCTCCTTCAGATTCACTTGCAGCACAGATCTACACTTTCAGTACATGTGGCCCCATGGCAAACAGGAGTACTGTCACTGCACATGTCCAGAACCCATACAACAGTTCAGGACTTCAGATCAATAATGGACGCATATGTGTATCAATAGCAGTCTACCAGCTATTTACATAACAAAAGGATACTGCAACTTTAGCCTAAGCCTGAGTTTGAGGTGTCTTTGGATCCATGAAGCCAGAAAGCAATCTCTAAAACAGCAAAAGAATTAAACTCTAGAGCTACAAATTGGAGGCAGTGCAAGTTCAGAAACAGATACAATTGCTTAATTGCCAATTGTGTCTTTGCTTCTTGACAAACTTGGGTTTTTCAATCAAAGTCAAGGTCAAGAAATGCAAGGATTGTCTTACCCCCCACACTGAGCATGATATAGGTTTGTTTAGACTGTCAAAAGACAATTTAATATTGTGCTACAAATGCACAGTTGGCACAACAGAAATCCAATTTTTATTCAGATAAACAGATTCATGAAACAATTGCTTAAACACATACACAGAAAAAAGCCCAGTTGCAGAAAACTACCCTTATGTAAAACATCATCTCCATGTCAACTTCCATGATCACAATACTACTTGCATCATCTATTTGTAAACGACATGAATTCCTTCTGCAGAAAATATTACAGGTGTGAAAATAAAACATGAAATAACTTCACACAATCAAAATGATAGTGACCCATTCACCAACTGTTGATTGACTCAGACTCACTGTACTGCAACCAAAATTGACGATCGTGGATTTGTAGGACAGTGAGGGGGTAGGGAAAAAAACTGTGTTCCACTGTCCATGTAATTGACAAAAGCATTTGCAGACAATAATGTAATGCAAGCTGATATTGGGTTCATTCATGAAGTCCTGTGACATTTGAGATATTACTGAGGAAATGGCCAGAACACCATAATCAAGTGAGAGTAAGAGACAACACCAATTATAAGAACATCTTGAGCCTATCAACACCCAAAATGCGGAAGGCTTCAACAACAGCACAGCTATGATGTTGTTTTAAACGCACTTAACTGAACTCAGGACTTCCGTAACAATTCATGGTGCCAGTGAGTCACATCATCACAAGCTGAACTTGACTCATCATCACAACTGCTGAACTCAATCTTCTTTGGAGTCATCATCTCCACCAAATTGTGTTGAGTTTCCATTCCAGTATCTGTTGCCCTTAGGGGAAACTTCATCATCATCCTGCCGCAAAGTGTGGACATTGCCATGTACCCCCCAAGCTTTCCTCTGACTCAAGCTCCCACTTCCAGTTGTCTCACCACTTTGATTTGCTGGAGCATTATATGGTGTAGCAAATGATGGTTGTGGTTGACTAGAAGCAGGTACTGGTGGCTGGAAGCCCTCCCTCACAGCCCTTGCAATGGCTGGATTTGCATCTGCAGCAAACCCATCATGGACACTTTCATCAAATTGGTAGCAAAACCTGCAACTCTTCCTACAAGTAACAGTCAATGGCCTTGCCCTTTGAAACTGATAAATATGAATCTTACCAATTCCGAAGAGGTTCAGTCTCTTTGACTACTCAGACCACCTTGCTCCCCATCTCATTGTAAGAAATAGAACCCATAACATTTAGGTAGGTCGTAGGTGCACAAAAACACCCCTCTATCTCAGTTTAACAACTCAGATCACAGTCATTTAATCCTTCACTGACTTGCAGAAGAGTGAGCAGAAAATTCTCAAAAGCATCCTCCTGTGTAACAAACTCAAGCTGATATATAGCAGCATAGCAGCCTGGTCTACAGGAAAGGTTTAAATGAAAGGGCTAAGAGCACCCACTGTGTTGCCATGAGGGTCCACTTGGGATCCCTTGTAGGTCTGCAGGAGGTCCACCACCAAAGTAGGCAAATGGGTTCAGAAAGGAAAGAAGCCTCCCAAACAGAGAGCCACCTGGTGCAGGTGCACCACTTGGCAATGTGCTGGCTGATCCCTGATTCACAGAAGCTCGACGATGAAGTGAATCTTCTGAAACCAAAATACTGGTGACTACTATCAAAGTGGAGCGTGGGCCTAGCTCCAACTCCAATAATGTTCTCTCCAAGTCTGCACCAAGATCAGCACTCAGTCATGAAGGCAACAAGGTCATGAAAATGGGTTTGGAATCAGCATGGACTTAAGCTTCCTCCTGTCATAAGCAAACAATCTGAGCAAAAGAGATCAGAGAACTTTGCATATACTATAGCAATTGCACCTCCTAGAATCTTCCCATGGAATTTGAAGCACATAGTGATGACTACTTGGACACTGGAAAGTACAGGAGACCAAAAAACTAATGGGACCTCAAAGAATATTATGCAAGAACAAAGGTGCTGAGAAAACTAATGCATTGGTCCAACACCCAAACTAAACACAGCAAAAGAGAGTGCAGCCTTTGGCTTCATAACTTTTGTTCACAAAGTGTCCAGAGCTTGCCAACATAAGTATGTGCTGACTTCATCAGGTCCCAATGATAACAGTTGAAAGATGTAACAGTAGAGTCACAACTGTGATGACAGACTAGAAGGGATCTCTCAGGCATTCAGTCAGCCAGAGAGAAACAAAAAGGATAGGAAATGAAGGAGATACCTCCATCAGAGAATACTTTGCGAGGAAATGGTATTGCAAGATTGTAGCTGCTTCTTCCATCTGTGCGCTGGACATCCACAAATTCTTTCACATCCCTGAGGTATTGAGAAGATTCAAACGTTCCCTGCACAGTTTCCCCATTTTCTAGTCGTATCTGCAACAAGAAAGGCCCTGTCCTGATCCTTACTGGTTTCTCCAATGGAGGTTCAGAACTAGATGAGCTCTTTTTCTTGGTGGCCCGGCGAACCTCTGCTTTAGCCTGAGATTGAGCGTGATCCACATTATCCGGTTTTGATGTCAAAGGTACAGACTCAGGAACTGAGTTGGAAGGACATGTTGTGGATACGCTTGCTAGATCTTGGGTGGATGACACATCTGTGGCCGAAGAATCTTCCATCAGTTTATCCTCAACTTGGTTGCTAACATTCCTGGAAGCTGTCGCTTGTTCAACATCTTGACTGATTGGAAGTTGCCTATCAGAACTGACTGGTTGAATTGACTCACTTGATTGGCCTGGTTGGCTAGAAGGGGTGGCCAGGGCTGTCAGTTGGAGACATCCAACACACAATGCAAAAGCAATCAACAAATGCAGAGATTCCACTGATTAACAAGGACATAAGTGAAAAAAAGAATAGCAGTCAGTGTGATTGCACAATCATGCAGTTGTCACATTGAAACAAAATCTATGTACTGCAGCACAAGCAGACAAATTCATAGCAGTACCCTCATTAGAGTAGAGCAGGTCTGCATTAGATAGGAAAACAACCTTACCTGGCATCTGAATTTCAGTAGCAGTGCTTGCTGGAGATATGTTTGCCGAAAAGAGCAGTGCAACCATTGCACTTGCTGCAGCTGCCTTCTGCAACTGTCACAACACAGAAGTATTGCCTCATGTGTCAAAAGGGCTCAACCAAAGAAGTTAAGGATCTCATTCAACTGTTCCTGGTCTATATCAGGTTTGGCAGCAAGGAAATGGTGCTTTACAACAGAGTTTTCAATGGCTCTCTTGTAAGCTCTTTTGCAAACATTCAACAAAATAGTTTTCCAAAAGGATGCTTGCCTCTCAAGACCTCGTTCATCTTATTGGGCATGACTGGATACCCAGTGTGTTAGTGCCAAATAATGTGAAAAGAGAGACCCAAGGGGTAGAGAGAAACCTGATCTTTGAATGCAGCCACAGACTGCTGAATTGTACTGAGCAACCCCTCAGAAGTTTGATAGCCCTCTGTTTCATGGAAAGCCAATGACAAAATTTGCTTTATCTTTGTCCAACTACAGAGTTGGGTTACTGAGCATAAAGCCTGGTCATTGAGTGAAGCATTGCCACTGGTGTTCACAAGGATTTACATAGGACATGCAAGGGCTGATAACTGCATACTTATCTCAGAGTGCCACTGATGAACACAATGATCCTTAGCTATTAAGATCTAAAAACATAGTAGGGAGATGACATTGGCCATACAAGGTCACACCATTATAAGCAAGGGTCAACAGAGCCCATACCAAGCTGATGAAGCAATGACCCATTCAGCCCAAGAAACATGATTGTTGGAACAAGCCGCACAGGATCTTGAATCACTGGAGTCAAGTATACAAAGACACCTTTTGAACCCCAGCTTAAACCACCTGCCTTGCCTCTAAAAAGCCAGAATTGAAAAGAGGGGGATAAACCAAAATGTGACATGAGAACTATTGTGCCAGAATCCTTACTTTCGGCACAAAGACGGTTCCTACTGACATCTACTATGTGTGTCAAGAGGTTTAATACTCAATACAAACAAGGACTCCCATGTTCTCATCATACTTATTGGTCCATAATGACTCCAAACACAGTAAACATGTATAGATGAGGAAAACCCATTATTCCAACCACATGTAGCACATCAATTAGTCCTTCAACTTATTAATTCTAGTGCATCCTCTGACTTCATGCTGAACTTCATCCTGCTATCACCCTGGAATGTCAGACTTGCTGACTTTCAATAATGTAACACAACAAATACACTAAAGGATACAAATGGCTGAAAAGTGCACTGCATCTGTGCTGCCTTCTGCCAGGCGTAGAACCAAACATTGTTGCTGCAGCTCACTCACCACCTGCAACAAGAAGTCTTCTCATGAAGAACCTAGACTGTGCTACTTAACACCCACACAGAAGGCTACAATTACTTGGTAAACTCTTTAGTGTTGATAGACTCTTTAGTGTTGTTGCACTCTGTATAAAGATACATGGACTATGAATAGACCTTAGCAACAAATATACACACCCCCAAAAGGGGCAACATGACACTTCCAGCAATCCCAGAATCAAAATGATGCAAAGTACACAGCATGGCCTACAGGTGATGAAACCTACTTGGGACTGTTGCAAAGTAGTGCACTCGAGGTTCACTGATTCCTCATCTTTACCTGTTCACCACAATCCACACAATCTTCTGTCAAAAGCATTCAGTCAATTTCTAATAGTGATCACGATGCTCACATGCTTGAACCTACCTTGCACAGTGCTTAAAAATCTTTGAGATGTGAGAGAATGCACTCTTTTCAATCTCTCCGTCACCTGAGATGTTTGGAGGGCTATGCATAATAGAAATCCCTTCCCAAAAACAATTTTGACATAGGAAACAGAGAAGTGAATGTGGTGTAATGTCACACCTGCAACAAAGACAACCAAGATCTTTTGTCCAGTTTTTGCACCAACAATGGCATCTGCAATAGAGCCCTGAAAGAAAAGACTTGAAGATTTGTCCTCTCCCATGTCAGAGCTGCTACCATCCTGGTGACACTCAAGAATAAGCAGATTCCATTTTTCAGAAGGCACATCAGATTTGATCCACTGCACAGCCCTTCATTACTATACTAATAGACACTTGCACACAAAGCTTTGTGTCAGTGTTCTCTGTTAACACATTCAACAAAGTAACCCAACCCTGACAAGGCAAGTTAATATCATTCATGTGGAATTCTCCTAGAAATTGCTTGATTCATTTCAATGGAATCTGCCTTGTGTTGTGAAAAAAGAAAACCTTTGTGAACAGTGTCCAAACTGAAGTACTCCCATCTTTATGGAACAACACTTTAGCATTCAACTTTCTGTGAATTGGGTGGCCAGAGGAAGATAACTTCTAACTACTGTTATCCACAGACTTGCACACACACAGAAGCATATTGGTCTGGTCAATCTTGTGGGTCTCATGGACCTGTATTTAAACTTTGAAAGATGGGTATGACCCATAGTGTCTTTCAAAACAACACCAGTCTCTTCAGCTGACTGGATTGCTTATGGGCAAAAGACCAACTTTCAAACTTCTTCCAGAATACAAGTGAAAGGGTGCTTCAAGGGTGTGCCTAGGGTTTAGGACTAACAGTTGAAGCTCATCAGGTACCTCACAAATGTTGCTTGCTTTGGTTAATGTGACAACTCTCTGTCATTAGTCAACATATTCATGGTGCATCATCAATTGAAATAACCTCAAGGGCAAAAAGCTGCATGATTGCATCCAATTACCAACATTCTTCAGTTACAAAACACAAATCCTTTATCACTTGCTGAATTCCAACATACCTCCAAGAAAAATAGACAAGCCCTAGAAACTCACCTGCAAAACACTCCCATCACCACCTCCTTCCTCCATGTCTTTCCCCAACACACCCTTCCAAATGTATGTACTACTTGCAGCCCAGTTCCACTGTCACATAAACACACTACCCAAAATTACTCAAACACAAACACAATATAGAGAAGTGGCAAGCCATATGGTGGTCCAGAGAGAGATTGGTCATCTTACAGAACATGGGAAGTGCATTTTAGGGTGTCAAAAAGACCAGATTGCCCAGTCAATTTCAATAGTTCTGGATCTTTTGTGCCCAAACCCTTTGAAAAAGTTGGGATCTTTTTGTGCGGTTTGCACCTGTCTACTGGATTCTACAACTGGTGTAAATCCTTCTGCAAACATAGCTTAATCTGTTGAATCTGAGAAAAGAAATCATAAACTTCCAGAGACGACATTACCTTGTAACAAGCCTCACCATACATACACACATAAAAGCGGACAGGAAGTAAAACCAGAACCTTTATTAGGGTTTTCGTTGTAGTCTCTCTTAAGTTCTACAATTCTGCTCCAACAAAATCTGACAGAATAAACAGTAAACCTCACCATACATACACACACAATAGCAAGAGGAAGAGTAAAACAAACAACCTTTATTAGGGTTTGGTACAGTCTTCCCTTAAGTTGCCCAATTCTACTACAAACAAAATCCTGAGAGAGTCTTCTTCTTCATCACAGCCATCCAAACTTTCCTCTTATCTCTTCGGAAAAGAATTACAATGAAACAAAGAAGTCGGAGTTGGTGGTTTTCTCAGCTACAACAAGAAACCCTAAAAAGGAGAACTTGCAAGAAGAAAAGCATCAAGAAAAACAAGTATTACCCCTTGAAAGAAATGAAGGCAAAATTTAGCGAAAACCAAACGATCGGTTTTAATTGCTTGATGGATTCAGCATGGGCTCGTGCATAGGCATCTCCCACTCCAGCTTCTCAACTGGATCTAGGCTCCTTGCTGCTCGGGACGAAAGGAGCAGCGACAGATTGTGTTCGTGCGGCAAGAAGGGGGGGGGAACCTTTGGTTTTGGAGCTTTTGCGCAAGCGCGTTTGGAGGTCAAGACAAAGTGAAGTGGAACAAGTGAAGACTATTTCATGGGAAAAATGACCCAAATTCGCCAGATTTCAAAGGAATTTTTTTTTTCAAATCGCCAGATTTTAATGATAAGATCCAGTAGGTAGCCAAGAATATAGAAGGATTCTGTTTTATTCTTTTCCCTACTTTCATATCTAGTATGTAGCCAAATTTGGCTAAATTATTTTCTGGTAATCACCTCTTTGGCTACACCTGCCTCAGCCCCTAGGTCTAAGGTAATGCATTTTAATTTCAGCTTGTGGGAATGTTCAAAAGTAAACATAATAAAGTGAGAAGGAATTCATTGAATTCAGAATTCTTTCAAAGCGTTTCTTTTCAATGCAAGTAGCCTAATAAGAGAGATTCTAGTCCTAACTAGGCAAAAATAATACCTACATATGCCCATCATCAAACAGGGGCTGGTAACTCAACAGCCAAGGGCTGGTTAGGGTTTGATTTAAAACCCAATTAGTGTTCAATGTGTACCCTATTGTTGATCGCTTGGTTTGAAAAAAATGTATTTGGGAATTTTGCCTCCTACCAATGGATGATTTTTTTGTGAATTTAGTGATGGGAGAAAATTAACCCTCTTGTGCACCCATTCAAACTCACTTTGAATAAAAAAATGTTCAGTGATGAGGAGAATATATGTGGATCACTTGAGCACCCATTTGGGCTCTACTTGCGATAACAAGTATTTGGTGAGGGGGAGAAATTTGTGTCACTTGGGCATCAATTGGGCTCCATAAAGAATAATGAATATTTAATTTAGGGTTTAAGTTAAGTCGAAGAGCAAAAATATTCATCCCAATTTAAATAAGGGATGATTTGGTAGTGGGATGATTTCATGCAATTTATAATGGATTTAGGGCAAATATTTTCCAAATTTAAAGTGTTCAAACATGCTTAAAAACTTAATATGTGAAGTATCAACTTTGAATGTTAAAACAAAACGCATTTATCATTATTATAAAGACCATGGAATTTTAAAAATTCTTTCACATTGCATTCCCACCAAAAACATTTTTGTCAAACAACAAGCTAACCAACAATGCATTCAAACTTTTCAAATATTTTAACATTGTTTTAAGAATGTCATCATTGCCAAAGATATATTTGCATAAATCGCAATATTTCCAAGAGTTTTATTGTTCTAAGTTAAAATTGTTGATATCTACAATAGATGATCCAATAGATTTTAAATCAATAGAAAATAAAGGACATGTGAAAATTGAATTTAATTTAGTAAAAGCAAATATGCAAGATCACAAAATACAAGTAAGAACCAAAGAAAGAAAAACATCTTATGTACATCATCTTTATAAGGAAAATTATATCAATTTTAAATATTATTGATTAATTTAACAATATGTAAATAGTCCTTAGAGTAGCCAAGAGGTCAAATAGTTCTGTTTCTTGTAGATTTCAATGAGCTACAACCCATCGTAGCATGCAATTCATACCCATAACATGCAAATCAATTACAAATATTGATTTTGTTTAGGAAGTCTTCGAGAATTTCTATGAATTAATTTCGTCGACACTAGTCTTAAAAAGTCATGCATTTATAAAGTATCACTACTACCAAATTGGGGTGTAATTTACTAGCTTAAATCACTATGGGACCTTAAAAGTGAAATAACTTCATTGCATTTTACTGATTTCACTTAGTGAAAGTTATTTCATTATAATATCACTATGTAAACATCATGTTTCATTTCTAGTTAACATAATTCACTGGTACAATTTACTATAACAAAAATTTATTTTTATATTTTTAAAAATATTCCATCTATGTTACTTTATGCCTATATTATTTTAAGCTACTTTAGTTATTCTAACTTATATTTTATGTTATTATAAATTATTATAAATTATTGTACCCTAAATTATTATATGTTATTTCAAGTTATACTTTAAATTATTCAAGGTTATTCTACTTAATGTTATTATAACTTATTTTATCCTAAGCATAATAACTTTAAAATAATCTAAAACAAAATATAATGACCTAAGGTAAAAATAACTTAGAATATAAAATAATAACCTATGAAAAATAATTTTAAATACCTACAATATAATAACTACCAATAGCCTATGATATTATAACATAGAATATCAAACAATAATTTATAATACAATAATCACCAATAATATAACATATAATAACCAACAATAACTTATAATACAATAACCATTAATAACCATTAATAAAATAGCCATTAATAACCATCAATAGCCATTAATAGATTAATCACGAATAACCATTAGTAAAATAACCACCAATAGCCATTAATACATTAATCACGAATAACCATTATAGAATAGCCACCAACATCCATTAATAGATTAATCACGAATAACCATTAATATAATAACCACCAATAGCCATTAATATAATAGCCACCAATAGCTATTAATAAAATAACCACCAGTAGCCATTAATAGAATAACCACCAGTAGCCATTAATAGAATAACCACCAATAGCCATTAATAGAATAGCCACCAATAGCCATTAATAGAATCGCCACCAATAGCCATTAATAGAATCGCCACCAATAGCCATTAATAGAATCGCCACCAATAGCCATTAATAGAATCGCCACCAATAGCCATTAATAGAATAGCCACCAATAGCCATTAATATAATAGCCACCAATAGCCATTAATAGAATAGCCACCAGAAGCCATTAATAGAATAGCCACTAATATCCATTAATAGAATAGCCACCAGTAACCATTCATAGAATAGCCACTAATAGCCACCAATAGAATAGCCACCAATAGAATAGCCACCAATAGAATAGCCACCAATAGAATAACTACTAATGGCCATTAATAGAATAACCATCAATAACTATTAACAGAATAACCATTAAAAATCATTAATAGCCACAAATAAAATAGGTACCAATAACCATTAATAACCACCAATAACACTAATAAAATAACAACCAATATCCATATATTATAATTGCTTAGGATTGCCAAAAATAATTTAAGGTGAAATAATTTATAATAAACAAAAATAACTTAAAGTGAAATAATTTTTAATAGCCAAAAGTAACTTATAATAGCTACAAGTAGTCTAAATTGAAATAATTTACAATAGCAAAAAATAACATAAAATAGACAAAAAAAACTTACAATAGCTAAAAATAGCCTAAGGTGAAATAAGTTAAAAGAACTAAAAGTAATTTATTAAAACTGCAAGTAGTCTAAATTGAAATAATCTACAATAGCTAAAAATAACATAGAATAACAAAAAAACTTACAATAGCTGAAAATAGCTTAAGGTGAAATAAATTAAAATAGCCCAAAATAACGTTAAATAACCAAAAGTAGCCTAGGGTGAAATATCCAAAAATAACCAAAAGTAATTTAGAATAGCCATAAATAACCATAAATAATGTAAGGCGAAATAATTTAAATTAATAAAAAAATAGTCATATAGTAATTGAAAGTAGTTTAACATAGGTAGTATTATTATATCAACAAAAATAAATCCATTTACTAAATTATTTTTTTCCAAAAGAATGGTCATTGAAATGTTATTGAATAATGATATTCAACTTTTTTTTTGCTCAAATGATTTTAAGTTTTCAAAAGGAAATAAATGTAATTATGTACATTATTGAATTTTTTAAAAAATAAACTCGAATCATTTCATTTGAACAAAATCTCAATAAGATATGAATTTTCAAAATTTATGTTTTTGTAATGTTTAAAATGAAGTATTTGATAAATACAGTAGAACCTGTCTAAATTAATACTGCCGAGACCGGGGGTTCTGTATTAATTTAGACAGGTATTAATAAAGAGAGGGTCATTATGTAGATAATTCTCCGCTCGCGCCATTAGAGCTTCGATGATTGCTGCTTTTGTTGTTTGAGCCTGTGAGCGGAATCCCAGATGCTCCTGTAGACGGCGGCAGTGTTGCAACGACATAAGGTGCTCTTGTTAACGGCGGCAGTGTTGCAACGACGTAAGGTGACCAAGTGAAAACCATACCTTTGAAATTTTCCTCTTACTTATATCAAGCTTCTCTGCCTTGG
>Ga0209208_10001203_pt1 | contig 36164 bp, 28 predicted proteins | sample S1TSphfallax_3_FD_187694 | JGI IMG/M metagenome (GOLD analysis project Ga0209208, IMG submission 187694) | Host-associated microbial communities from peat moss isolated from Minnesota, USA - S1T2_Fd - Sphagnum fallax MG (SPAdes) (version 2) | ecosystem: Host-associated > Plants > Peat moss >...
CTTGTCCCTACACCAAAAGGACCCAGAATGGATTCTAACCAACTCGTGTTGGTTTGTGATGCAGGTTCGTGTAATCTAAAAGCTTGATCTCTTCCTAGTCTAATCCCGGGGCTCCCAACTCGACCCCCTACCCCTTTCTAGAGTTGGAAGCCGGGAGCGTGCTACCAAATCTTGATTCCGCAACTTGACTTTGTGAGACCCAACTTGGTCTCACCCCGTGACTTGGGAGCGCGTCACATGGGAATTTCAATAAAAAAATATTGACAAAACTTCATTGAATTTGAAAATGAATGTCATAAATATTAACTAAACAACAATGAAATTATTGAAATTTTCAATTGAAAAAATATCAAAATGTTTGAAAAAATAATATAACAAAATTACATAAACACATTAATGCAAAACATTTTAAATATTGAACATGTTGTTGATGACAAGTCTAAATTAATTACAATGGTTTGAAGGGAAGGTATTTGATCATTTGGTTTATTTTTTGATACATAATCTAAAAAGTACAATTTTCTTACATTATTTTTTGGTCACCCTAGACCAACATTATCATGTTTTTATCAAAAATAGCAGAAGGGTAATTAATTACTATTAATAAAATATATGCATATCACATCATTAATATATTATTCAAAACTATTAAAATCTTGATTCATTTTATTTTACCTTTTGCATGGATTTCAATTTGCAAAGCAAAATTACTAGGTCATGTTTTGATAGCCAATGATGTGTCAAATAATCTAAAGATAGATAAAAATTTAAAATTTGACTTGGGTTATAAAAAATTAGATCACATATGGAACATCTCTTGATTATTTGGATTGTGTTCACAAAAATATATTAATCTATAAACAACTTGGCCTTCTAATGTTTTTTTGCTACATTTAAACCAATGTTAATATTTGGTTAATACTTACAAAAACATTGAAAGAATTTCATAAAAACTATTTTTTTAAAGATGAAAATTTTAAAGATTTTAAAAACTTGTTAGAAAGAATATTGTTATTTGTGTGCACTAATTTTATGAAGATAGGATGAATGGTTTCCAAAAAATCATTAAAAATATAGATATTTTTTGGGTTGAATAAAGGACTTTTTTTTGTGACTGAATTTCAAGTTGAAGGATTACCTTGTGAACATGGATTATTATGGGTGGAAAATGTTGTTCAATTTGGTGTTTTGACAAATGAAAACATTGAATGTTTTGTTGATACTTGTTTAACAACAAATCAAACAATTTGAACCTTAGAATTCCTAACATGCAAGAAAAAATGACAACCCATTTGTTATTTACAATACCCAAAGCCTTTAATGAAATTCACAAAAATATTGTTACTCTTAAAAGAAGAACATCACACTACAAAATACATGAAATAAATATTCAAATTTATAAAAAACTCGTACGCCATGGAATTAGGTCATGACATCACATTCGATGAATTTTTGTCTAGTCACATCTAGAAAATCATTTAAAATAATAATTATTGTTATTCAAACCTTTTTCAAAAATTAGAAATTGAATTGAAAGAAAATATAATTCATGGAAAGATGTTTACATGGAAAAAATGACATGAAATGTTATGTAGAAACTTTGTATATAATTTCAATTTAAGTAATGAATATGATGATGAATGGTATCTTTTGCAATAAAAAATCAAGGAATACGCAAAAAAATCCATGAAATAAATGGATGGGAAAATATTATGTTTGATGATGAATTTGATAGTGTGAAAAACCCATTCAAAAACTCATTGTCTATATATTAATGTTCAAGGAATTGAACCATATGATTTAACATTTCAATGTTCAAGACAGTTAAAAGAAAAAATACATATAAGAACACATTATCAATTTCAAACATTTATCCACAAATGACTGAACGTATATCTAATGAATTTTCTTTTTCACATATGAAACAACTTAACAATGCATAAAGAATTATTGTTGATGATATATTGTAAAAAGAAAACAACAACAATAAAACCTTTCCACACATTTTTTACCAGAGGTGCATGATCATGAAAAAAATTCACACTTTTGTGTATTATATATAAAACATGTTATATTATTGCATAAAAGACATCATTGGTGATGACCCTTTGAAATCAAAAGTAATGAAATTAGCTTACAGAGGAAAACTGACATTCAATATAAATGGAATGATAGTTCATTCTACACTTAACATTTCCTTTAAATAAAAACTTGAATGAATTTAAAGCACTAAGTGATGATAGAAATGATACATTAATAAAAACTTATGATTAACTTTGATTGCTAGTTATAGACAAAATATCATTGGTGAGCAAAAGAATGTCATCATTCATTAATCATAAATTATATGTTATAAAACAAATGCACAATGAATTTATGGGTAGTCTTGATGTTTTTATTACATGTGATTTTTTTATCAAGATCCTCCAATATGATGTTAATGGATTTTCAAACCAAAAATAGATAGTTTCAATATTTTTGGAACAAGCTTTTGGCATTAAAATGTTAAATATCATGAATTGTCTCAAATTATGTGACAAAAAAATTTGATTTTGTGAACATTTTGAATAGATTTAGAACATCATCACATATTATTGAAATTTTCACTTTTATAAACATATGTTGATTAAAAGGAATGATTGTTTACATACATTTTGTGAAAATTTTACCATCATTTAATCATTGAATACTCATTCTTTAAAACTACATCTCCAAGATGACCCAAATTTTATAGCATTTCATGTCCTTTATTTAAATGGAAAACAAAAATGTTCTTGGAAACTAGTAAATATATAATGTTTTATGAAACCAATTTCAAATTGCATCTTCTTATGACCAACATGGAACAATGGTATTTTATAACAAAACAATGTTTTTATCAAAACATAAGAATGACAAATTTTGGAATATAATTTATTATTGTGTTCTTTAATAGAAACACATGGGATGCAATACATGTAATTGCAATCTATAAACCACCCAAAACCAAAGTATTTAATTTCAATTTCATTTTTAAAAGTATTTTTTAAACATTACCCTTTGATTGTCCAGTTATAATTATTGGAGATTTCAACATTGACATGTTAACAAAAAAAATAAAATCGATTGCATTGCAATTTTTTATGAATAAATGTAATTTGAAATTGACATTTTCAAAAAGCACAACAATTAATAATACACGAATTGATCATATTTGGACAAATGCATTAACATAACAATGTTACTTAGGATCAATAGAATCTTATTAGACAAATCGCAAACCTATATATTTTTCATTTTAAATTACCATCTTTTATGCCATGATTTGTTTTACCAAATAATTAGATTTAAACAAAATTTTGTTAATGTAATTCGTTAAAAGTTTCAAATTTGCATTCATATGACAAACATCTTAATATTATGCTTTGCTTATGGGTCCTATCATTATCCATGTGGATTATTCCGATGTGCCAATGATGAGTTCTACATCATTGTGTAGAAATAACATACATTAGTTCCTACCATTCTAATTTATACAATTTCAATTGCAAACAATACAAAATAAATAACCTAAACTTTCATGTTTTAGACCTTATATAACATCATTTTCTTTCTTTGGTTTTCTTTTTTTATCAAATTTTACTTTGTTCTCTTACAATATAACCTTAAATTATGTGTTGTAAAATCATATGAAAGACATATAACATATATAAAGCAAGGTCTACATGTTAAAGAAATGTCTTGTTTACCATGGTTGTTTATCCCAATTAAATTTTGTTAGGCCCCACCCCTAGGGGACATGGAGTATCACACGGAGGCATGTTTGGAAGTTTTATATTATATTGTACCCTTTCACATTGGGAGATTTGGTTGGGTTGTGTTTACATTTCATAAGTCAAAATGTCACGCTAGGGTATGGGGTTGAGGTGTGGATTTAAGGTTATGGGTTTTGTTTTTTGGCTTAGGGTGTGAGGTGTTGAGGCAAATGTTGTTTGCAACTTTGTGTATTGGCAAGTTATGGCGAGATGATGAGCGACAAAAACAAAAGTGATAAAAAGGAATTTCTTTTTGTTGTGTTTTGTTTTGGAGAGGGATTGTGAACGGGTGAAAAAGGAAGAGAAAAGTAAGATGGAGGATTTTTGTTGTTTTTTTGTTGTGCATTAAAAAAAGTTGGTGAAACATTACAAGGGACATTCATAATTGGGGCACCAAAAAGGATAATTTAACGGAAAAAACTATTACAAAAGATTATTTTGGAATTTTATTACATTTATAATGTTGTGATTATAATGGATCGGTGTATGACTATAATTAGAATGATGTCATGTCAATCTAATAAAAAAATCTAACAATAGATTGGTATAATATATATATATATATATATATATATGTGTGTGTGTGTGTGTGTGTGTACTTTTAAGTCCTTTTAAATATGAGTACTTATCTTAATTACATTTTCATTGTAAAGGAATTAAAAAATGTATTAAAAAATGTCATTTTTTCATATTTTTTTCATGGATAAATAAATGCATACATCTAAGTTTGGCAATCTTCATATAATGCATTTGATTAGATAATATACGATACAAGAATTTTGAAGGTTACAAAATCCATTCTGAAAGGGCTTCAAGGAAAATAACTCCTTCTTTTTGTCATTTGGTTTATTTATTGTATTTATAAGGCTTAGATTTGGTGGCCCTAAGCATTGACAACATGTGCAAGAAATAAAGGTGCAAGAAAACATGTCAAGTTGTTTATAAAAGCTTACGTATTCATTTTCTGCATTTTTAGTTTTTTATCAAGTATTATTGATGAATTTACATATGCATATGAAAAATCACCACCACCATGAAAATTAATATAATTTGAATTATCCAATATGTTGAACTTAAATTTATTCCATGTAGACTTTGTATTTGGAAGATAGCAAAAACAAAGTCTTTGGGTCCTATGTCCAAAAAGTAGTACCCCAACCATGAATGTCCTCTACATTAAAGAAACGAAAACAAAAAGGAGAGAGGAATTTCTCTTAAAGTTTCTCAAGCTTTCTTTTGTGGCATTGCAATGTGGAGGTTTGGTTTTTTGAAAAAAACCAATGAAAAGCTTTTGGTGAAAGGTTATTTGTTGAATTATTTATTAGTGTTAGTGGTTGGAAATAAACTTGAAATAGAAGAGATAGACATTTCAAAGTTCTTATTGGTGTTTTGAAGTTTTCAATGGGATTTTGTGTGCTATTTGGTGCAAGACTTGACATTAGTTTTGGTTTTATTTCTATTGAACAAAAAATAATGATGTTTTGGTGTTTGTGGTGGCTAATTGAGGTGAGTGTCATTTGGTTCCAACCTATTTGCTATAACTTGAATGAATGTATTGGCACATTTAGAATATAATAGAGTAATAACCACTATGGTTTCAAATTTTTCTAGAAGTATTTTTTGATTCAAATGTTTAAACAAAAAGGTGTTAAGAGGTTGACAATGGTGCATGGCAAGAAGATTGAAGATCGAGATACTGCAATCTATTTTGAAACATGGGAAAAAATGTTGTTTCATATTTTGTGTTCAATTTTGTTGAATAAGGGGTTTTATGTAAGGGTTTTTTTTTTTTTCTTCAAAAAACTTGTAGGTTGTGGGAACATTCATATTTTTAGTTGGGGCTTAATACTTTGAAACCAATTGTGCAAGTTGCCATTTCCTTTCTTTCATAAATGGAGATGTCAACTATTAATCCTACGTTTGGAAATGCCTTAAACATGAAGTGTAGAAGGAGGTGAAGTGAAAAATTCCAAACTTTTAACCTAGTGGTAGAATTAAGGTAATGTCAAAAAAATGACACAAAAATCGATAATAATGACATTAGTATTCATGAGTCATCATTCACATTACTAACCCTAAATATAACAAAAAAGGTGGCGTAACTTGTTCTTTTCACATCTCCCAACATGGTAATTATTCTCAACAATTACATCAACATGTGTATTTTCATCTTCACAAGTCACCATGAGCAACAAAAGTTTTTTGGAAAAATTACAACATCTTACACAAAAGAAAGAATAAGGGAAGAAATGGAATCAACAATGGAAAGAAGAACAAGAAGCTTGTGAAAAAGAGCAAGTGTGAGAAATGGTGTACATTCAACTTTTGCAAGTGTGTTATTAGAAAAAGGACCACCACCACCACCACCTTCGCACCACCAAAAGCTTCAATGCGCAACATGGAGGAGGATCTTTGCTAAGCTATATGAACAAGAAGGGAGGTGGAGACGATGCTTTGTCATTTATGAAAACATAATGCCATAACAAGAACACAACCTACCCACCTTATTCTAATTCTAAATTTAGATGATGAGGATATTCAATCGTAACCTCAACCTTTGTAGACATTTCAACAACCTATTGCAACAACATCATCATAACCACAACTAGGTTTGATAGTGCTTCCTTTTTTTTCTTTTGTATTTCAATAACTTCATATTCAACCTAGCTATATGGCATCCATAGATACAAGAGCCAAGCAAGTAGCTAAAATGTTAGCAATTGACAAGGTCAAATATGTTTTCACCCCTTCTAAACAAACATATGAGCTTGAATTGGAGCACATACTTACTTGGGTGAACATCAACATTATAGAACAAAAGTGGGTTAGGTTGGAAGAAGCCCAAACATCACTTGTTGGTGGAATTTTTGAATACTTGGAGGGAAAATGATAACTTGTTGAAAATGTTTGCTAAAATTTGGGATAAGGTTTATGTGATTGATAAGTACATTTTGGGGGAAATATACAATAATTTTATCATGGGATTAAAGGAAGAAAAACATGTAGAGAAATCAAAAGCAAAAATGGCTATATAAAGAATAATCTTGCATGATGCATATGTTTCCATATAACAATGGAGTGTGATTAAGCTTAAGGAGCCATACAATGTAAGATTTCTTGCTTTAATTTAAACTATTTATCAAGTATGTATGTGTGTTATTTTTGCAACAAAAATGTTATTATGTTGATGAACGCAAATTGTGGAAAGATTGTTGATTGGGTAAATATCACGTATAAACATTTGGTCAAGGAACTAAATAGATGGTCCAAAGCTCATGCCAAAATTCTTGAAGGAAAGGCGAAAGCAAATCCTAAGAAAGACATTTGTAATTCTTTTTTTGTGATTGATGTCTTAATGTAGGTGTTACAACCCTAACCTTGCATTCATGACCAAGGCAAAGGCATGGAAAGGTGTGGGCTAAGAGTGCAACTTGGGAATCACATTTGCACTCTTGGGAATGCAAAGGAGTGTGAGGGAATGAGCCCACACATTCCTAAATGGATTCCCACTTTGGAAATTGGAGTTTTTAATATTCGGAGAACAATTTCAGGGGTCAAAACTCATTAGATTGAAGACTTCACTATACCATTGGAAAGCTCTTGAGACGTAGATGTCTAAAATGGGTATTTATAACAAGAATTATGGTCGAAAGAAAGGTTTAAAGTCAAAATGTCAATTTGACTCTTGATTAGTAAAAGTCAAAAATCGCCCTGAAATACATGATTTTAGGTGGTGTGCCATAGATGGATGCAAAGATCTTGATGAGGGCTACAACTTTACTTCAAACATCTCAATCAAATTTCTACACAAGAAGTTATGGGCTTCCAAATTGAGGAAAAATCCAATTTTGGGATTTTCAAGATTTTCAACTTGGGAGTCCCAAGAAAAATGACATTTGGGTGCAGTCCTTGTGGTTAATCACAAATAGTATTATAAGGGGGAATGAATCACTCCCAACTCCTTGAGGGACTCAAATGTGAGTCCCAAACAGAAAAGAACAGAAGAACAAGGAGTCGGGGCACATTCCCTGGTTTGCAACACTTTGGAGGGGTAGAGGGGCATGTTGGAGCTCCGGGATGGGACTAGGAAGAATTGAAAAGCTTTACTTGCTCACACAGGCCTGCACAAAACCCACACAAAGTGGTTAGTGCATAGTTGGAGCACTTTTGGTGTTAAGATGAACCATGGGCAATTCGAACTCACAAGACTCACCATGACCCGGACTTGGGGGAAGCTACCACCTTCCCCCTTATAATATATTCTGTGGCTGCCCATGGGGCCCACATCTAAATGGCTTTTTGTCCCGAGACTCCCAAGTGGGAGTCTTGAAATTGCCAAGGTTGGGTCTCCCGCGACTTTGGGGTGCCATAACTTTGTGTGCAGATCTCTAATTGAAATGAGGTCTAAAGCAAAGTTGTAACCCTCATCAAGAGCTTTGCATTGATATAAGGAAAGCCTCAAGCCAATGAGGTTTGACCCTTGAAATCGTTTTTTGAAAATTCGGGAATCCACCAGGACTCCAACTCCCAAAGTGGAAACCCCTTGGGGGTGTGAGGGTTCATTCCCTCACACCCTCTCACACTCCTGGGAGTATGTTGTGTGATTTTTGGCTTCCTTTTTGTTCCACAACCTTGCAAACCTTTGCCTTGGTCGCGAGCCCAAGGTTAGGGTTGCGACAGGGAAAGTGGTGGCTTCCCCCAAGTTTGAACGGTGGCGAGTGTTGTGAGCCTGTGTATGCATGTGACTTATTCATGCACCAAAAGTGCTCCAACTATGCATTAAACCAATTTGTTGTTTGGTTTGTGAAAGCCCGTGTGAGTAATTGACCCACTTGTTAATCATCCTAGTCCCCATCCCGAAACTCTAACATGCCCTTCCTACTTCTGAAATGTTACGAGTTAAGGAACGTACCCCAACTCTTTCTTTTGTTGTTTTTATTTTCAAACTTGCATTTGAGTCTTTCAAGGAGTGTGGGGGTGTGTCAATAGGGGTGGTTTCCAAAGACACTTGTTTGCACAATCAAAATAACAATTTAATCACATGCAACTACTAATGCGTATGACAATGCAATTTTATGGGAACGACTGTAGAAGAATAAAAAAATAATGATTAATTAATGTGTCTCTCAAACAAGAGCCTCAAAGGGATCATTGAAAACTAGAAATGTTTTAGTATCAACAAAAAACTTTTGTCGCAACCCTAATTTTGAACTTGCGACCAAAGCAAGGGTTTGCAAGGGGAGCGGGCCAGGGGGAAGCCTGGGAGTCACATTTCATACTCCCGGGAGTGTAAGAGAGTGTGAGGGAATAAACGTTCACACTCCAAAGGGAGCTCCCACTTTGGGAGTTAAAGTCCCAATGGACTTTTGAATTTTCAGAGAGCAATTGCAAGGGTCAAAACCTAATGGATTGAAGAGTTCCTTATACCATTGGAAAGCTCTTGAAACGTAGATGTCTAAAATGGGCTCGCATGACGCATTTGGACATCTGAAACATAAGTTATTGTTTGTGGTTCTTTTTAGTATACTAATGTTTGTACTTTAAAGTCTTGTTTGCATATTCAATAAATTTGTATGGTTTCAATTTGTTAATATTAACCACATTGGATTTGGTTCAAAGTTAATAAGTGTCACTAGCAATATCGTATTATTAAGCAACACATATTGTATTATATAAGGGCCAAACCACTTTTTGGTGAACATCCCAAGAGGTGATTTACTACTTTTTGGAAACCACAAAACAAAACCATTGAATTTGAATTGTTTTTCTATATTTTTTTATTGACTTCACAAAGCCCTATTCCATTGTTATGTTTTGGATTTCACCTCAAATTGCAGTTTGTCTTCCTATAACTTCTATAGTTTTAAGACCCTACTTGTTAATTTTAAAAAAGTTCCCTTTTCTATGTTTAATATTGGTTATTGGTAATATGTATTCCAGAGGCATTAAAGGATGTGACCCATAGACAAGTTGGTATGGTGTATATCCTGTAGCTACTTTGCATGTTGTTCTGTAGTAAAACAAAATTGTTAATAAATGTTCATCCCAATCCATTTTATTTTCATTGACCAACTTAATCAACAATGTTCTCAACACCTTGTTAGTGGATTTTACTTAACCATTCCCATGTGGATAATAAGTAGTGGAATTGAAATGTTTTAGTTTTAAATGATCTATAAAATGCTTAATAACATCATTAATGAAATGCACACCTTGATCTATGACTATAGTTAATGGACATCCAAACCTAGTAAAAATGCATTCATGTACAAAAAAATTGCTATCACTATTGCAGTATTTGTCCATAATGTTCTAGCCTCCACCCATTTCGTTGCATCATTTGTGGCCACCAATATGTTCCTTATATACCTCCCTACTAATTTTATTGGTCCCACAAAATCAAGTCCCCATTTTATAACTTGTTTCTCTGGAAGATTCGTGACTAATTTAACCAAATTTTATGTAGCCGACCCTCCAGTGCGTTGACATGCATCACATGATTTATAGAACTCACTAACATCTCTGAACATTGTGGGTCCCTAGTAGCATGCATCCAAAATTTTCTTCTGTGTTTTTTGTTGCAAAATGTCTTCTTGTTGCTTTTTCATGGAACTCCTTCATCACCCTTTGTGTTTTTGTGGTTGACAAACATCATCTCAATTTGTTGTCCTATCCCATCTTGTACATAACATCACCTTTCGAATTCAAAATAATTTTTTAAAACTCGACTTAGTGCACCCACAACTATTTAGACCACTCAAAACAAACATAAAATGAGAAAGATATGGTGGTCAAAAGTAAACATTGTTAGTGTTTGGTTATTGATAGATTTAAGATTCAACATATTTATTTTTTCGTAATTTTTTTGTGTTGTTGCTTTCCCTTTGAAACTCAAAAAGAAAATATAGAGCTTAGTTTGGCACACTCATAATTGTTTAGATCACTCTAAATATCCAAGAAACAAGAAAAATATGAGGTCTACAAATAAAATGTCATTAAAAAAAAAATACACTATAAATTTTCACATGCTTTGCTTTGTGCTTTTTCTATGTTGCTCCTTTGCCTATTGAGCTGAAAGAGATAATGTAAAGCTAAGTTTGCTACTCCCATAACTCCTTTGCTTGTTGAGCTGAAAGAGGTAATGTAGAGCTTAACTTGGCACTCCCATAACTTTTTACATCAAATAGACAAAAAACTAAAAAGGTCTAGAAATGTTCAAGTTACCAGCCTATGTTTGGTGGAGGGCATGTTTATCCTACCTACTTGATCTAAGTCCTGAAATGAAATCCAGTGACAAAGGGAACAAGACAATAAGAGCTATGAATTGTGATGTTTCGTTTCAATTCACATCTGGATTGAAATTGTTGTTGGCAATCAAAGTAGCACATGGGTTCCTAGGTCTTCCAACTTCCTAGTTGAACTATGTCCTAAAATATGAGCTTAATTCTGATTAAACTAGAATATGACTTCAAGTCCTTTGTGTTTTCCTTTCTTGTTGTTCCTTCCAGTTCATGTTTCCTTGTAATAAAAGTTAGTCAGATTTACATAATTTTGTGTTGTTGCATCTTACCTACAATTTCACATTTAGCATCAAAATTTCAATAAACCATTTTTTGTGTTGTTGCATCTGACCTCCAACTTTCACTGTTGCATCAAAATTTTGATAATCCATTTTTGCGTTATTGCGTCTCACCTACAACTTTCACACGTTGCATCAAAATTCGAATAAACTTCTTTGGCGGTGTTCCATCTTAAACCTACAGCTTTTCACACAATGGTGCATCAAAATTTCAATAAACCTTTTTTTTGGTGGTGTTGTTTTATCCTACTCTTTCACTTTCTGCATCAATATCCAACAAAAAAAGGGGGCTGGGACTGCTGTGGTACTTACAATAAGTAGAAGATGGAGTTTGCAAGGTGCAGCAAAGAAAGTGTGAAAGAACTTGCATTCTGGCATCACTTGGTCACATCCCCAAAGAAAGTGGAGGTTCCAATGATCAACCTTTATCAACTCTCCAATGAAATCTCATTTCAGATCTCCATCAGAACACAAAGAACAAATTTTCTCATCAATATGAGTAGAAATTCCAGACAGAAAATTTGGAGACTTCAAGGGTATAGAAATGTGGGGGGTGCATGTGTTTGCACACACACATGGAGTGACTGATTATATACTTCATGTGCAAAGTTCAGCTGGTGAAAGTTGGTACTCTTGTTTTCTCAGCAATTTTGTACCAGAATGTTGGATTTAATCTCACTAGACTTCTTGCTTTTGGAATGGAATTCTTCAGATTGTACACTTCATGTGCAAAGTTCTGCTCAGCAGTTGGTACTCTTGATTTTCGTAGCAACTTTGTACCAAAATCTCTGATTTGATCTCACTGGATATCTTTCTTTTGGAATGGAGTTCTTCAGATCTCTCAGGAAACTCGTTCCCTACTAAAAGTTGAAATGTGCTTGAAGTTCGAATGACTGCTGCCATGATGATGGAGTTCAGGTTCTGAAAGAGCTTTCAGGTGGTGTGTACAGAGTCTTCTTTTTGTCTGCAAATCTCAAGGTTCCTGTTTCTTCAGACAGCTGAAATTTGAGTTGTGGGCTTTGATTAGCCAAATGCTGTCGCCAAGAATTGTTGAGTTTGATTCTGGGTTTTTGTCAGACTCCTGAGATCTGCCACTTTGGAACTGGTGACTAGTTTTTGTGTGAATCTGAGGAGCATATATATGTATTTTCAAAAGTTCATAACTAATTGAAAAAAAAGTTCAAAAAAAAAACTTCAACTTGAGTTGAGTTTCAAATTCCCTTGTCTTTTAAGAAAAAAAAGGGTAAATGAAAATTGAAGTCTGGTTTACTCAAAATGCTTATTCTGACCATTCTAGGTGCTTCTACCTTAGCTGCTTGTCACAAACAATTGTCAAGTTCATTGGCTATTCATTCATATTCTTTCTGCAGGCATAAGAAGTGTGAAGGAACTTCATCTAGATGCTTTGATCCAGATGGACTTTGGTTGATCTACCTACACCCAAACAATCAGCTCTCTCTTTCCTTCAAAAGTTTTGATACTGGGTGGATGCAGCACAGAAGGGCTGAAACTGATCCAACCCAAACCTCAAAACTTGGAGCATTCCAGTTTAGTTTTGTGAGGGGGTCACAAAAGCTCAATCAAGCCTGGGACAATTGTCACACTTGGGGGATTTCTATAGATCAGATGGAGGAACAACAAGTGGGAGGAGGGATGTGGAGAGCAAGAACAGGAATTGCTGGATGGATTGCGGTTCTGCAACAAAGGGTACCCAGTTCCACCAATGCCTTAACCAAGGCTCGCTTCCAAGGCACCTTGAAACCCCAGGACCTTGATTCTCTCACATGCTATATCCAAGACCATATTGCTATGGATCTTACCTTGCCTGGTACACAACCACACTCTCATCACTAAATCTCTTTTGCATCCTCTCATCACTACATCTATACTTTGCCAAAACAAGGTATCCATGACTAGTCATGTATCTACACATGGCATAAGGGATGGGTTCAATTTGACTATAGTAAAAATAAGGACTATTTGTAAAAACCATGTTTTGGCATAATGTATGTTAGTTTCTGGAGAGAGAGAGAGAGAAAGAGAGAGAGGCAATTTTTGCAGTGATCTTTGCTTGATATAATTCGAAATGCTGCTTGCTTTCTAGAAGCCCATCATCTGCACATGTTTTCAACTAGTTTTGAGGATGCATATTTCATGATGAAGGTATACGAGAGTATCCAGAGAAAGTAGACATGAAATTATCCACAAACAATAATGAGGCACTTGCACGGAAGTGTTTACATCAACAAGAAACTGCTCTTCTAGAAGTATGGCTGGACAACACACTGAAGTACTCGGGCCTGCCCCTCAACATCTCTGATCCTGAGCTCATGTACATCAACTGTACCACATTCCATCAATCACCAGTGTACTGAAAACTGGTTGTTGCACTTTTCAAGCTGAAAAAACTCTCTGAGGTGACACAAGAATTCTTGATACATGTGATTGATTTCTCTCAAAAAATCTGTTTCTCTCTCTTTCTGTCTCTTTAGTTGAATTGCTTCTTTATGCTTCTTTTCCATAGAATTGCTTTGTGAAAACTGTCACAGATGGAAACCTTGTAAACTCATAGCAAATGATCCAGAGAGGTGGTGGACACAGCACATAAAGGGTTGCAAGAGTATGGGCTTTCTCGCCGGGAACTTTTGAACATGGGTCTTTCACAAAATGACATAGAGCGCGCCTACCGAATGCTATATGTGTATTCTGTAGGCTGCTTGGATACACTGAAAGAGCTTTGCATTCATAGCCTTCAGAAATCCCATCTTGTTGGCACCTTCTGGCGCTGCTATTTAGTCCTTTGCCAAGAACACACCAAGGTTCGAAATCAATTGCCTCTTCTGAAAAATCACCTCTCTTCTGCTTTATAAGGTGTAAAATCTCTTTCCAAGTGACCTTTCATATTTTGCAATTTTACTTGCTACTACACAAATTGCCAGTCACCATTCATCATCAATTATGGTTTTTTGCTGCACGGAATTTTGGGAACTACAGAAGTAAAGCTTTTTTTTTGGGGTCTGAAAACCCACCATTTGCAATATCTGCTTTCATATGACATTCTGGAGCTCATGTGTTTTGGAGAAGCATTTTGTTTCTCTCAATACTTTGACGGGTATCACTTCAGTAATTGTTGCCTTTTTTTTGTCCCCCTTAACGTAAATAATACTCAGACTCTAGTTGTTCTATCAGGGCTTTAACAGTTAACTGTTTTGATGTTGTGTTGATTTCTGAGAGTGGCTAGATTACCCAACTTAGGCAACAAGTTTCTGGAGGACTATAGAAGGATATAAAGGCATCATATATGAGTTAATCCTCTTTTTGTTTTTATGGGTGACTGGATAGATTGCCCTCAGGGCAGAAGTGGCAGAACTATTGAAGGATAAGGAACAAGCTCAAGATGAGCTGAAGTTCACCCGCAAATGTCTTAATGAGGCGCTTGATAATCTTTCACTTGCATCTCTGAAGTTGCTCTCCATGGTTGAAAGCTCTAAACAGGAGGCAGTTATGATTGGGATCCGAAACAAAGAGGTGCATAACACTTTGGGTAAAGGTTAAATCTCCATTTAGCTAGCTACCATCATCCTTGGTAGAGAAGTTTGTTCCAGGACATAAAATAAAATCAACTACATTTCTTTCTTCAATGATTGCGGCTTATGCTACATTAAGAGCACAAAAAGCCTGAGGACAAGATATGATGCTGTAAGAGCATCTCCGGCAGTGCTCAGTATGTGACCCTGCAAACATGTTTTCTCACATCCAAGTTTTAGTTATTTGCTTTTTTCCAACCCCACCCATAAGACTAAAGTTGGGACTGCAAATAGGTGGGAGACTACTAATAAACAACCCACCTGGAACAATCAAACTATCTAGCCAATCAGAAACAGGCAGCAGTCAATAAATACGATTTGACTGTATTTATTAGACTCTTCCAGGGTTCCACCGAGGCCCTGGAAGATGTGCATTTTTCAGAAGTCATAGCAGTCTTTGAGTGGATCCACTGGATATGACTGCTGCATCTCATCTAAGATTTCCAGTGCATACTGAGCACCGGTGGAGATGCTCTACAAGCAACAACAAACAAGGTATCAGGGGCATGCATGTATAACTAGTGCTAATTCTCTTCAAGCTCCTGAGAGAACATCATGCCTGCTGATTATGGTGTCTCCATTGTGCTCCAGGTGGCTGATGCAAAGCAAGAACTGAAGGATGCTAAAGATCAAGTGGCAACAATGAAAGACCAGTATAGTGTTTTGACTAAAGAGGCACAAAATAGTACGCTTGAGGTCTGTGAATGTTGCAGGTCTTCCATAAATTCTTGTATCCTATCTTTTCCACATACTCTCCCACAAGAGGAAAAAATTGAAGACTCTTTGCTGTATCATTCTTGTGTTTCAATTTGAGTATTGCGGTCTTTTTGGCTCTCAAGTGTCCAATCTTGTTTCAATCTCAAGGTGGGGTTCTTTCTGCTTGTCAGACACTAATTCTTCATCAAGAATGATGCCATGTTGACAAATTCTCAAAGCTGCAGGATCAGAGACAGTAATGGGTGTCAGTGAGGTATTCTGAACATTCATCACAAATGCTTAGCTGACAAGTAAATTTTGTGACTCACAGCTGCGAGATATGAAGCAATTGCTGAAACAATTCAACCTCATACATGGAAAATCATCACCCAAACCTGAGTCTCCAAAAGCTACCAAAAGTGAGCAAGGACAGGATGAGCTAATAATTCTCAAAAAGTATGCTCTCTATTTGAACCTCAGTGGACAGCCAAACCTGCAGGAGCCCACATAAGACAAAACTCTGGTTGATAGAAGGTTTAGATGTCTGGAAGGAAATTTTGTAAGCAAAATTCTCATATTTGAACATCAACTGGGAGTTGTTTTTGAAACTGTGATCAGAGAGAATAATCTTTGCAGCAACTGAGATTGTTATTGGAAGTGTTCTGACCAAAATGAGAAATATACAAAAAGGGGACTTTATGGTATTATGCAAAGGGTTTTAATTCCGCTATCAACCAGAAAAAAAACAGCGATGAGAAAATCACACATGGAAAAAGATAAAAATGTATCAGCATGGATTTGAAACTAATGGACAGATGTAAATGAAGTTATGAAACACACAAATGGGGAGAACTGCTGTACTAGAAAGAAGGCATGATTTTTGTGCTTGTGATTTCTCTAGCCCTAAGTCTTTGGGTCATATATCTGTATTGAACCCTTACAGGATTGAGCAAAATACTTTGTGGTGGATTCAGCTCAGCTACATTGGAGAAACCAAATTATGGGTTTTTTATATTTTCATGTGACTGTTATTTGCACATGAGCTACAGATATGGAAAAAGGGACAAAAAGCTTGAATGCATCCTAATAGTCTGTGTCTATGTTTGGGCTCTCAATGTGGAGTTAGGAGGGCAGCTCAGCTACAAGAATCATTAACAGAGGAGAAAGCACAAGTGCAGCAACTTAAGATGTCAAACATGAAGCTGCAAGATGATATTCAAATGAAGAACAAGCGGCAACATCTTTTGAAAGTTAAGATTGATGCACTTGAAGAAGAGGGAGCCAAACTGAAGGCAGAGGTTGTTACTTTTTTTGCTTCATTCATGCAAGACTCTAGCCCAATTGATGCATTTTTTTTGGCATGTTGTAGTTCCAATGTCTCTACTCTGCCTTAAGAAATAAAATGACATATAATGAACTTGTCTGTTTTCAGTTGATCCATGCAGGGACTTGAAATGTTTCAAATTTTGTTGTTACATGGTTTTGAAAGACTTTCTTGACATGGGCTGCTGCTTCTTGTATCTCTGCAGTGGAAGGAAAAGGTCAATTTTATGGTGACATTTGACAATGAGACCAAAGCTATGAGTGATGAAATTTCTGTTTTACGAGAAACAAAGCTTGTGCAAGCAGCTGCCATTGGTGATCTGAATCAACAGCTTGGTAATCTGCTTGTGACTACAAGCAAATTACAAGCACAATTGAAGCAGAAATCCTTTGTAGCAGAGCAGCAAACACAAGATCTTCAGCTAACAAAAGGAGAGGTGGTGCTGAAGCTCTTTCCTTTCAATTCTGTCTTTTGCAACACCAACTCCTAGCCTCAATTTGTTGTTGAGAAATTGCACAACAAAATTCTCGACTTCATGTCAGAGATTGGTATGCAATTTCGCAGCACAGTCTTTTGTAATTCTAAGATTGCAGCTGATTCATGGATTTGCTGAACATTTTGGTGATAGATTCTTTGATGATCCCATGCAGTCAAGGAGTGTAGAGTTGGGTTCGGAAATTGCTCATTATTGCCTGTATTTGGCAGCAGGTGGCAGAGTGGATACGAGGACATGAGATGCTTTTGCTGGAACGGGAATTGCGGTTTGCTGAACAAGAAGCACTTACTGTTGAAATTGTAGAGCTGAAGAGAATGCAGGATTCTGAGGAAGGGGAGAGAGAGAAGGAGAGGAGACTGACACAAGCCCAATTTGATGAGTGTCATGAAATCATGCGGATTTTGACATTCGGGCTTGTGGTTATTGCAACAACTCCATCTCCTGTGATCGACAATATCTCATTACAGACATCATCATCATCATCATCATCAGCATCATTAGCATCATCAGCATCAGCATCATCATCATCGTCATCATCATCATCACCCAGTCTTTCAAATTCTGTTGCACCACCAAAAGCAAAACTCAGCAGTGTAGTGAAAACAGTTCAAGCGGCACAGCGAATGCACAACACACTGGTGCGCAAGAGAAACTCAACCAGGATGGATGAGCTCCTTCAACAATTCAAGGTGACACAATTCGAGAATGAGCTGCTCAATGCCAAAATTGGTTTGCTCATGGGGGAGATTGCGGTCAGAGTCTCTGAAACCAAGAATCTTTTGAAAATATGCTGGAACATAGTGAACAAATCATTTAAACAAGTGACCATAAAAATATATAAATTTCAAAGGTTTGAATGAGATTGCTCCCCACTGTTGATTGTGGATTGCATAACTTCTGTCTGTTTTCAAATTTGTTGACAGCCCACTGCCCAACAGAATTACAAAGATGCTTGACAAGATTTCTCAAAGAGGTTTTTTAAAAATTTTATGGGTTGGATTTGTCCAAAGTGTCGATTGAGAGGAGATGATGATGATGATGATGATCTGAAACTCATGATTCTTCATTATTGTTTGAAACCCATGCAAAAGTTTTTGATCTACACAGGAGTTGACAGACAAGAATGTATGGTTGGAGGTGCAAGCAAGCAAAGCATTTGCACAATTGGGTGTTTTGCAATTTGAACTTGAAGACACAAATGAACGACTTGGGAATGTTGCTCGAGAGAAAACTCTCAAAACCAATTGTTTGTGGGTTGCAGAGGAAGAGATTGAAGAACTCCGGATAGAGCTAATGGATCTCAAAGACAAGATGAAAGGTTTGAACAGTGAGAAAATGCATTTAGAGAATGCATTAGTCCAAGAGAAAGAACCAACAAACACACTGGATAGCTTGGTTGCAGCTACACTTGAAACTGCAAGAACGAGTGCAATATACCAGGCAGAATCGCAGGTGAAACAAGACACAATCCTCGAACTTGAGCTGAAAATAGAGGAGTATGAGGCAAAGTTGAATGACATGATGAATGACAAGAATGAACTTGGAGTAAAAGTAGACAACTTGATCAAAGAAAAAACTGAATTACAACTTCTGATGAGCAAAGAAAAGAGTGAATTGCAATCAGAACTGCAAACCAGAAACTATCAACTTCAATCGCAACTGAAAGACATGGAGGAGAAATTGGCAGTAATGGAATCTGGAAACTGTGAAGGCAACAATCATGATGAGGAAGATTCAGAATCTGCAAATCTGAGAGCACAATTGGAGGCCATGAAGAAAGAGATGGGAAGCTTGAAGGGTACCTGACTACTAGTCATTCAATGGACTTGGGACCCTTTCAGTGTACCAAGCTTGAAGGGTCCATTGAATGGACTTGGGACATTCTTCTATTATCAAAGAAAGCTCAGAAACTTGAGATGATCACTATTGTGGAGCTATCATCAGGATCAGTTGAGGAATCAGAAACTAAGAAAAAGTACCAGAACTTACCGGTCTCAAAAACCCTGAAGAATCTTACTCAAAAATTGAAGATACATAAGAGGAGGACCCAGCACATGAGAACTCAAAATCTTCAATTGAAGTGAGACCAACAAAGGGCAAATTCTACACTTGACATCAGCAAACTCACCAGTAAACAATTAGTTAATCTTCAGGATTACATCTAGTAGCATGTTTGTGCCATCACACCTTTGTCAACATTTTTTCTGATGCTCTCCATACTAGCTGAATTCCCCTATGCATATTTGCATTAAACTGGCCATGTTATGGACTTATTAGTTAGTTATCAATTCTAACATTCAAAGACAAGAGATAGTAATTGCTGAAGCTACTTAGGCATCCAGGTTATCTCAAAACCTTTACCCATTAATAGATTGAGATCTGACAGATGAAGAGATGGCACCTCCCCTGCATGCGTGACTTTGACATGAGCTTCTGCAGCTCTAGCCTCTTGGTGAATAAGCACGGTATTGGGTTTGATTCTAACCCCTAGAATCACCACAGTTTGTACGACCCAATTCTCCTTCAAAGCATACTTGCCATACACAACTTGTGATTTTATGAACCCATTTCCTGCAGCTTCTAAATTTGCACTGAACAGCACATGGGTGGACTTACCATCTGTGAGCTCCATCTTGATGTCGTCCCCATCGTCAAGAAACAAGTGGCCAGTTGCACTTGATGATGAGCTCTCACAATTAGTAGCAGCAGCTGGAAAAGCCACCACTAAGGTAAACAGAGATCTCCTCACAAGAGCAGAGGTCAACAGATTCTCTTGCATGGGAATGATTGAGCCCTCATGCACATGCACGTTTATGACATCCCATGGTGCTTGCAAAATGAAGCTGGAGCCTGTACTGATTATGGAAGACCAGTCATAAAGGTTGTACCAAGTGCCTTTTGGGAAGTAAGCATGCACAGAAGTGGTATTGGCTTGAACAACCGGGGAGATCAGAATGCTGCTGCCAATGAGAAACTGGAAGTTGATTTTCAAAGCTTCTGGATCATCTGGAAAGGAAAAGAAAAGAGGTCTTGCAATGGGAGCTCCAGTTGTGTGGGCTTCAAAATTCAGGGTGTAGAAGTAGGGGAGGAGACGATACCTCAACCCGAGTGCTTTCCTGGCTGATTTAGTGACCGATTTCCATCTGTAAAACTCCTTGCCAGGGTTGTTCCGCACATTGTGAGCTCTGGAGAAGGGATAAAAAGCCCCTGTTTGGATCCACCTGCCACAAAGATCCTCAGTAGGGGTTCCATAGAACCCACAAATGTCAGCCCCCACCATTGGCACTCCAAAGATGCCAGAATTGAGGATTGTGACAATTGAGTATGCAAGATCCTCAAAACTGGCTCCATCATCCCCAGTCCAGTGAGCAGTGTGAGCTCCTGAGCCGATGAAGGTAGACCTTGACAAAAGAAAAGGCCTCTTTTTCCGCACTTTGGTCAGGGCTATGTTTGTGGCGATGGACTCAGCTATGCCATACAAGCTGTGGGCGTTGTACTCCAAACTCCCATCATAGTGCTTCACCGTCATTGCTGCTGTTTTGTACCCAAGTTCCTGATATGTGCCCATGTGGTTGATCTTGAAAGGCGGGTCATCCCACTTGGTGACTGTAGAGCTGCAATGCAGATAACACTGGTCGGAGTCTTCAAACAAAGTGCCATTCCATGAACAGAAAGTTCCTGTGCAGAAGTTTGAAACCTCATTCATGTCAATCCACATGCCATCAATGGGGATCTTATCATGAAACATTTGCACTTCATTCATCCACCATTCTGTTGTTTTGGGATTCAGAAAATCCGGGAAGTAAACTGGACCAGGCCAAACTTGAGCAAGGTAGTTTTCTCCTTTCGGATTCTTCAGGAAAATGTCAGCCTTCAACCCGCGCTCATATGTGCCATAATCTTCATATGCAATGCTGATTCCTGAGGTGATGATACAAGTGGAGGTTAATTCCATGTATTGAACAGGCCATGAGAGAGAGAGAGAGAGAGAGAGAGAGAGAGATTCTTCTTCATACAGAAGAGAAAAAAAGGCTTTGAAAAACCAAAGAAAAGAAATTCATACAAAGCTCAGACCCACACCTGGATCAATGAGTATGACATAATGCTGGCCATTTGCATGGAGTTCGTCAACAAAGGAACGCCAATCTGTTAATGCAAATCTAATGGGGTCATTTGTGAAGTCTCTGTCCCCGGATGCGGCATAATCAATGTCATTCCACATTGTATCCAGAGGGATTCTGGCCTTCTTGAAATTGGCCACAACACTTCTGTCAGTGGACACATTCCTATACCCCCACCGACATTGATGGAATCCTGTACATCCAACACAACACTCCCACCATATCCAAAATTCACACATTGTGAGTGTGAATGCAATTGCAAAGGAGTAGTAAGTTCCAGTTGAGATTACTTCCAATTTATTTTTTCCCCCAAATCACATGAATTTTTTTTTTATAGGGTGCAATTTAATAAAAAAAAAGAAGTAAAAATTTAAATTTCATTTCAATTTAGTAGATAGGGAAGAAATGGGATCATGAGAATATGTCTAAAAATATATTTAAAATATTTAAAAATATTCTCTTAATATTCTATTTAGGGGTTTTTTGTTTTTTCCAAATTCCTATAGTAGGTCCTTTGGCAAGGATCCCTAACATTAATTAGCATTGAATAACAATTGTCCTAGCTGAGTTGTAACATTTTTACAAAAGTGTTGCTACAATTGAGGACTCAGGAAATGGATATGGCTAATTTAATTATTTTTATTTCAAAAAATGGTGAATTTTTCTCCCTTTAAAAAAAAAATCATGTTTTTTTTTTAAATTTAAATTTTATTTATTTTTTTAATTTTTAATTTTTTTTCAATTTTTTCAAAAAAATTGGCCAAGTTTGGAAAATTCATCTGAAAGTAAAAGCTCTGAAATTTATATTATTTCATAGTATAAAAAGACCCCTTATTATATCTCAAGTGTTTCATAAAATATTTTGTAGTAACCTTTTCAAGCTTGAGTGAGTGCATGAAGAAGGCACAATGGGGAATTAGTAGTCAAGTGTAAAGAAAATTTTTAATATCAAAAGATCAGTAAAATATTCTTAATTTTAAGAAAAGCATTGAAAACATTTTATTAAATCATGATATTAAAAAAAAAAAAGGATTCTTTTATCATCTCATGTGTTTCATAAATTATACAAAGAGTGACCTCCCCCCAACCCCTCCACAAGTGAAGGCAAAACAAGCTGAGCTGCTGGGTATATGGGGATTTTGTTTTGGTGGGGATGTGGGGCTTACCGAAAGACCAGTAAGGCATTGGAGCAGGCCTGCCCACCAGCTGAGTGTACTGATCCAGCACAGCCAAGGGAGAAGGTCCTGGGAAGAAGTAGAAATCCAACACACCACCAGTGACTCTGAATGTCAAACACTCTGCACCATAGCTCACTTCCATGGCATTGCTGTTGAGCAGCAGCACACCATGTGTCAGCTGCTGGCCACCAGCACCAGCTCTCGCTTCTCGGACATCCATATAAAACGGATAAGCACCATACAAATCAATGTTGACATCCATGGCAGTGATGTCAGTCGTCCACAGAGTGTAGGTGCGTCCCTGCTTCAGCTGCAACCCATCTGGTCTCGTGCTCTCACCTAACCCAAACAGACTGGCTGTGCCAGGAAGCTGTGTAGAGATCTCCAAGTATTGGTCCTTGAACACCATGGGATTGAATGATGAAGAAGAAGAAGACGAAGAAGAATCATCTGCAGGAGCTGCTGCAGGCGTGGAGTTGAAGAGAACTTCCCCATTGGAGATCCGTGTGATTGCAAACCCAAAGGGATGAGTTGTGTAGGTGACGGCCAACAGCTTCTCATGTTTGATTTCCTTGTGATCTGCTGCTGTTGCTGTGGTCCCCATGAGCGAGTTTCTAATAGTATCTGTTGCTTTGGGTCGTGGTATGATGCTTTGTGGAACTTCCCAGCGTGAGTTGTCGTAATCTGAAATGTAGACATGTACTCTGCTCCCTTTCTCCTCCAACCTACCAACACCAGCAAAACCCAACCAAAACATGTTCAAACCAAATCCACCCATGTCCTTATTGCATCACAAAATTCTATGCAACCAAGCACATATTTAGTTAATTCTGGACTTTTTCTAACATGGTGGTGATGAATTTATTTTTATTTTTTTGGGGGGGGTGCTAAAGTTTGCAATTTGATGAATTTTTTTTCAAAAAATGAAAAAAAAACCAAAAAAAAGTTCTTATTTTTAGAGATTTTTTGACATTTCCTTGAAATAAAAAAATTAAATTGGCAACATCTAGACTTAGGCATTTCCTAGGCCATCAATTGTAGCGGCACTTTTGTAAAAGTGCTACAGCCTACCTAGGACCTTTGCAATTTAACTCTAATTAATGTTGGGGATCCTTGTTAGTGGACTTACTTGAGGAATTTGGGGAAAAAAAAAACCCCCCTACCTCATGGTTGCAAATCCAAGAATTTGAAACAAAATATTGTTAATATCTATTTCTTGGATCCTTTACAATGAGATTTTTTTTTATTTCCAAATTTTTAATGTTGTGTCATATTTGAGAATCCCAAGAAATTTTTTTGCATTAAATGGCAAAAGGTTTCCACAACTTATCCAAAAATGTACAAAAAATGCCTCCCCTCTAAAATCCAAGTAAAAATGTGGCAAAAAGATTTCAAATTTTTTTCTTGCAAAAATTGATTATCCCTGGCCCCAAAAACAGGGAATATGTGACATTTTTATGTACTTGGGATTTTATTTTATTTTTATTTACATTTATGAGTAATTTTTCTCCCTGAAAAAAAAAAGAAAAAAAAAAACAGATCTTCCATTGAGAATCAACACTATTAATATTTATTACTACATCATCTCCTCCAAATCAAAGTTTCTCTCCATTTTCCAAATGATATTAATTATTAATTGTGAAATTTTAAAAACCTTCTTGTGCTGATGAATCAACAAATTGCTCGATGATGAAAACAATAATAACAATAATTATAATAAGAATTTTAAGAGCTGATCTAGTGCATATGGATATCATACCTGACAATTAGTCGAAGAGGGTTAAGATTAGCTCCATATAAACTGTCATCTGCATTTCCAGAAGAAGAGCTGCTATGGGGAAGAATCACCTCCAGTGTGGCTTCAAAACCTTCATGATTTGGGTACTGCTTGATGGAGCTCACATAGTAGCCTTGTCCCAAATTGGGTGCATCCTGCTGCTGCTGCTCCATCAAATTACTTGACACCACCACATGAATCAAACATAGACAAATCCATGAAACTAGTACTGCTACTAGTGTGATTGTATGCAGATCAACTGAATCTTGATGACGACGACTACACTGTACCACATTCCTCCTCATCCTGATCCTCATGTGAGTACCTAGTCACGAACAATTCCACAAGAAGAAGAAGAAGAAGAAGAAGAAGGAGACAACATGAAAATGCACTGTGCATACAAAAACAAACTCAGTGTTCTTAAAACTCCATTTCTACACATTCTTCCTCTCTATTATGGCAGCTTTGTAACTCTTTCGACACTCAGATTTGGAGCTCCTTGAGAGACTGTCTGAAAGAAGAAAGAAAGAAAAACCTGGGATAATATAAATATCATCAAAACCCATCAGTTTGAATGTTTCAGCATTCTCAAATTTATGATCCCTTGGCAGGAAAAAAAACAGAGTTTTCCAGATTCAGTATGAAGTTCCAGATTGAAGCAGTATGAAGCATGAACATCATCAGCAGCTCTGGGCATTGAAAATTTCTAGGAGACGGGGTGGGGAGACAAAAACTAGGTGCAGATCCAAATGCCCATTTATAGCTTAGCTTTTGTGCAAGATTCAAGATGTTGGGAGTGTTCAATCCAGTCTTCATTGGTTTAGGTGTGAGAAATGGCACAAAATAACTGGCGGTTATCAGAGCAGTTCTTTAAGATATGAATCTGTGGCTCTAAAAATGAAAAACAATCCAGTTCTGATATTAACCCGGAGTCTCAAAAAATCTAAGGACCAGTCAAATCACCTTCGATAAAACTGCGAGTTCATTGCTGGTTATTTTATCACATAACTGACCAACACTGGGTAAAGCCACAAAGTGAAGAAGAAGACCTCTTCATGGGCCCTGATATACTACTTAGCTAACCATGGCTCAATGTTCATAAACCTGAAGCCTCCCTGATGTGAAAAACACCAGTGCGGGGTCATTAGAACCTGCACCAAACCCCCATTGAGTATCAGAGCTGATGATAACCATGATTATACAACAAACAAATACCCATATTCTGATATATAACCATGGTCTTCATGAGTAAGGAAGTGTTGTACATAGTAGTAGGTCAAGTATGCTACAAATGTGTGAGAGGAGGACATTTTTGGCTTCATCTTCTTCCTCTCTTCTTTTGTTTGTCTTCTTCATACCTCCATTTTTTTCTCATGTGGTTGGTCCCAAGCAATTGTACTTGGGTAGGTCAAGTGTGCTACACATCTGAGAGAAGAGTACATTTTGGCATTCTCCTCCTCCTCCTTCTCCTCCTTTTTTGATGATCTTTCCTTGAATACTACTAATCAATCAAAGCAGACTGCAGCTGTTTATTGACAAATCTAAAAACAGAGATAGCAAAAACTGGAAGTTTGGTTAAGTTCCCAGTTCACAAATGAATTAATATGGAATTGTAGAGCTTAAGAATTTTATGATTGACAATTACCTTGATGATTGCTTGAAAACACCCTCCCCACCAACTCTTGTACTGAATGTACACAATGATCTTTTGACAGGAAAGGATTGAACCACTAAGTTGTTGCCATCCATATCGTCCTCAGAAGTGGTCTGATTTCTTGTCTCCTAAAGAATTGAGTCATGAAAGACTTACTGCTATCTATATCAGTCCCCAAAAGTAGTGCTTCTGTACTACTTGAGATTGCTTGGGTGACCTACCATCATTACTGCACATTGAAATTGGGAAATTTCCTGAAGGGAATGATGGTTTGAAAGAGCATCAATTGAATTAATCTATGTATCAAAATTTTGAAAGGATTTATGCTCTAGGTCACTCTTTTAGACATGTATACACTCTCAACCTTCAACCTTGGAAGTGTCTTAGACTCAACCTTACTTGAACTTGAAATCTGATAGCATACATCAGTGTTCACTGCAGCTCCACAATTTACATGCCGTTACCCTCAGCAGAAGCTAAGCCCTGCAGTTTTCTTCATCACCTATAAACTGTACATGGCTTCACACTGCTTAGAATTCAGCACTGTGAAGAGAGATGATGAATAGTATAATTCTAACTATTCTGTTAGAAATTTGCTTGCTATCTGCTGTCTCAAGGGCAGGTACCGAATCCTAGTTTTGCTTCCTCTAAATCAAGTGGCATCTACAAGAGATGGCCTTCAAAACAACAATGATTGCACATCAATGTAACACTGAATACATCTTCCCTTCCACCTAAACACAGTGTCCTCAAATCTCTAAGAACTATCTAATTTAGACAATTAAACAACATTATTTAACCCAACTTTTTAAAACAATCCTTCACTCATTATTGCACAATATATCAAGTCACAAATGGACATAAGGTGAATAAAGTTTGCCCATTTTAAAGTGCAAATATGGTCATTGCATGTCAGGGTAAATCCTTACATTCTAAAAAGTTATTCTAGAACATCATTTTTGTCATCATTCTATTACAAAAAATAAAGACACCCTAAACTGATATGTATTTTGCTGTGGGATTGAGCAAAAGCTGGATAATCTGTTACAAATCAATTTCAAGTTGAATCCAGCAAGTGGTTGTTTCTGCCTTTGAACACCAAATGATGTCTGATTCATTGCAGTTAGAATTCTTTAAGTACATTATCTAATTGAATTCGATGGTTCAAGAATATGCAACCAATGAAAATGGTGGGCACTATTTCAAGAAGGAATCTCCATTTCAATGTCACTGTCTCAAGGAAGAAAGTTTCTGGATGTCGAATTTCAGAAGACATCTGGGAAGAGTCATAAAGCTTTCCATTCCAAGCTTACAGTATAAAGCATTTACTTCAACATGACATAGGTCTACAATTGCTTCTGCTATACCAAGTACAGGGCACTAGCAAAATTGTGAGAAATAAAATGAATCATAGTAGGCTTTCAGACACAACCTCATTGACTGTTATTTTGTAATTTCCATGTAATGAAACCCATGTACAAAAAAAGACCTGAATGCATACCAATAAATAAAAAACGAATGAAAAAAACAAAAGAAGTGGAAACCACAAAAAAGCAAGCAACTGGTCAGAGAAAATGAGAAGTGGAAAGAAGAGTTACTTTACCTCAATGCTTCTTGATTATCTAAATGCTAGCAGAAGGAATCACTCAGTAATTGGCTTATCCTTGCAAATTGTCCAGACATACATGCGGCAGCAAACTAATAAAATCTCTGCCCAAGCAAGAACCCCAACCAAATTTTTTTTCACAATCTCAGTGTCCTAAGGGGGGTCACACTCTATCTGAAGTCACCAGTGCTACAGATTTGCTTGCATAAGGGATATAGAAGGAGGGTAAGAAAGAAAAAAGTTCAGCACCACCTGAAAGAAAGCAATCTTGACACATAGGGCAGACAACAGATAGTAGCCATCATACCTTTCTTGCATTGCTGTGGAAGGATAAACCTCTTGTTCCTCCTAACATTTGGTGGACCACCAAGTCACCATCTTTACCCTCTATTTCCTAAAAGAGAAAGGGAGGTGATAAGTCACTACTGCACAGGAAGCTCTGGAGCTTAATTAAGACATGAAGAGTTTTTCAATCTCCACATTTTGTGGTCATCAATCACATCAAAGTTCTCTGATTGGTGGGGTGGGTAATATGCTGAAGCTTCAAAGTGCCATTGTATATTCTATTGATGGGTCTTTGCTCTGTAAGCTAGGGTGTTCAGTCAAAGACAGAGAGACAGAGAGAGACAGAGAGGGTTTGAAGACTATTACTACTTCTTGGAGGATGTGAAGCCATCAAATCCCATCATGGTAGCCATCTCCAAATCAAATTCATCACCCAGATCTTCCTTAGAAGAGGGTGCTTTCTCCCTCTGCTGCTTCTCCTTCTTCTTCTCTCGCCGTTGTCGCTTGCGCTCCTCTTCCTCTTCTTGTTGCTTCATGATTCTAATGTCCAAATCTTGCTCTGAGAAGCTGCCACTGGTTTTCTTCCGCTTCAGAATATCAAATCTTTCCTGGACTTGCTGTAAAGTAGCTCGTTCCACACGCATCGACATACCTAAAGCTCGCTGATGCTTCTTGCCATTGATATGGTCTAGATAGTTTGCAGAATCTTTCACAACACATTCACATACACTGCAAAAGTAGCCTGCCTGTTGGCTGAGAGGAGCTACCTGTGTCACCACCTGCGTCTTCCCAAGCCGGGCAGTCAGATCCACCTCATAGTCGCGGTGCTTCAAGGGCTTTCTGTGAACAACAGGACCACGATCTTTGGGCCTGTGCCTCCCTGCCTCCTCTTCTTCTTGCTCTCGCTGTTCTCTTTCCCGTGCTCGTTCAATATACTCCTCTCTGTTCCATTTCCTCCGCGAAGTATTATCAACTCCACTGGCAGCCATGGCGCCTAGAAACGACGAACAAACAAAAGAAAGAAAGAAAGAAAGAAAGAAACCCTTGACAACCAAACCCTTGAGAAACAAACCCTAAACAAACAAAACCCTTTCAACAAATTGAGCCACAAACTAACTCTTCACTGCTGTTGGCTTTCTTTCTTAGATTCCTCTTCACCGATTACTCTCCCGTGGACACAACTCCCTCACAGGAACACACACAAGAAAAATTTCTCCTTTCCTCCACAACCCCAACCCTAAATCATGGAAACCCTAGTCCATTCAACAAATCACCGCACATGCCATGCTACCTTCTAGCACATCATATCATCCTCCCCCTTCTTCTGCTGCTTCTCATTTCTGGTTGGTTGCTCCTCCTCTTCTTCTTCTCCTCTTCCTCCTCCTCCTCCTCCTCCTTCTCTCCTTTCTTGAACTTTTTCCTATTCAACGGGATTTTCTGTAACCCTAATCTTCTCCTCAAACCTGCCAAAGGACCCCATTGAAAGGATCCAGAGAAAACCCATTTGCACCCATTTTCTTCTTCTTCCCTCTTCTGTCTGTCTGTCTGTCTATACCGGTATTCGTGATCTCAGACCGCAAAGTTCCCCGCCGGTGCTGGTGGCACTTCCCTTCTTCACGTCCTCTCTCTCTCTCTCTCTCTCTCTCTCTCCCGTCTGTTGTTGTATGGCTACAGCTGTGGGAGAAACAAACCCTAGAACATTTCCATAGGAAAGAACATTCTAGGGAAAATCGTCCAACCGGCCCGGAATGGTCAAGTCGATCGCCATTACGAGTACTCAAGGCTGATTTCAGTCCTCGTAATGTTCTCCTGGCGAGAACTGACAAACACGACAGTTCAGTGTTTTATTCCAAAGAATTTTGGTTTGTGGCCAAAGTGGTGATCATCCATTGGAAGATGTAGAAAAAGGGGGTGGTGATCATCCCTTCCAAGATTTAGTCCAACTAGTGGGTGCCCGTGACCTTCGGCCACTGTGAAGCCCCCGGTTTCTTTAAACTTGGTTCATGTTTTAGTTTTTTTTAGAAACTTTTAACTTTTTTATTTTTTTATTTTTAATTGTTTTTTACTTTTATTATTATTTTGTATAATAAAAATAAAGTGTTTCTTTTTCACTTTTATATATATATTTATTTGGATGTAAGTTTGAATTTTGGAGAAAGAAGACACACCTCATTTTTTTTCAAGTAGGGTTTTTCTTCAATATTTATAAGTTTTATTTTTTCTGATTTTTTACTCTTTATTTGGTTTCTTCATTATTGGAAATTTTTTTTCTTTTAAAATTATTTCATTGTATTTCCCTTTCCTTGTTTCATTTGTTTCCAATCCTTTTTTATAGTTTTTGTGTTTTTACTTTTTTTTTGGTTTATGTTTGTTTCATGTTTTTATTTTTTCTATTCTTATTTTGTCTATCTTCATTTTATTTTTTTTATGTATATATTTTTTTTATTTTTTTTCTATTTTCTTTTTCAAAAAGATTCTAGTTTTTTTAATATGTTCTATAATGAAAATATTTTTTTAAAAAAATTGTATTTTTGTTTGATTAGATGCAGGTCCCCTGGTTTTCCCCAAGGATTTTTTTAATAGAAATGGCACCTCGCGCGGCCTGTCGCAACGGTTGCCCTGGCCGCCCTGCCTTGCCCTGCCCTGTTTGTCACCAGCTCCACAGGGAACAAGCAATGACTGGAAGAATCTTCCAAGCACTGCCCACACAGACAGACACCACTATTGCTTCAATATATAGGATTATAGACGGTTGACGGTTGCTGCGGGCCGCCAGCAGGTCCAGTGGGCGGGTGTCTGCCCTGGCCGCCCTACCCTGCCCCTGCCCTACCCTATTTGTCACCACAAACAGACACCATTGTTGCTTTTATATATAGGATTCTAATGACCATGATTCATTGAACTCGGTTTAAGTAAGACAACTTTAGGTTCTATAAGTTGTCCTCTTAGATTCCATGGTTGCAAATTGAAATTTATTTAGTCAATTCTCAAGTAAAGAGACATAGGAAGGTGTCTTTTAAAAATTGTGTTCAATTTTTCTTCCCAACATCATATTTACAAGAAGATTTTGAATATCTTTTTCATCAATTTGCATCTCATTTGTCTTTAATTCAATTTTGATTCAATTATTAACTTTAATTTGATAGTTGGATTGAAATCAAATTCTATTCAAAATATTTGAATTCAATTCAATTATATCTACTATAAAATTCAAACTCAATTCAAGTTGCATTGCAATGTTGTTCATATCTCAATTTCATATAACAATGAATTACTGTTTCTCATTTCAAAAACATTTGAAAAAACTTTTTGTTCTACGAGGATATTTGTTTTTTCTTTGTTTTTCCAATACTTTTACTTTTGCTATAAATAAGGAACATTTATTGCATGTTACACATTGCATCATATCATCGTTATCCTTCAGCCAAAATTCATTTATATAAATTTTATTTCAACATGTCATGTCATTGGCATATGAACGTGTTGTTTAATTAAACTTCATGTAGATATGTTGAGATTATTGAAAAGATTGTCAACAAAGGAACAAATGTCAATGCAAAAGGTGAAAATGAAAAAATACCTTTTGCATTTAACATGTGGAAACAACCAAGAAGGAGTTGTTTCAATACTATGTTTTATTCAATTTCTTCTTTACTTCTTGTTGTTGCTTCATAGATTATAAATTGTACATATGTTTCAATACTATGTATTATTTCTTGCAATTATGTAAGTATTATGTGAGAGCTATATGCATAAAGGGCAAGAGGGAACAAATGTGAAAACATATTATGAGTTTGGCAATGATCCAATGAAAATGTTTTTAAAGCATAAAATAAGAATGAAGGTTAACCATAAATTTAAATATATTAAAATTGTGTTTTTATCATGTAGGTTGTGAATTTCAATGGAACATTTTTTGTCATGAATTTTCCATGTTTGGGTATGCACATATTGTTTTCTCGTTCATTGTGATTTGCACTCACATAAGGTGTCACACAACAAATGTTCACTTCATATTGTGTGCATATATGTGAAAAGACACAATTTTAAAAAACAGTCGACCAAAAAAAGAAAGATGGACTATTTTTTTTATTGTTCTTTTTATATTTTCCTTTTGGTTTAAAGATTATTTTGACATGTGTTTTCATAATTTGATTAAATTTTATGCATCACATCTTTATTATATAATAAAAGCGATATGATATCAATCCATTTATACCTTTCTTTACAAGCAAGTTTTAAGTGCTATGGGTATTTGTCTTTCAAAAGAAAAGTAAAAACCTAAAATATTTAAAACCTACATATTTGTCAAATTACTTAACCAAGATGAAGCAAAAGACTTTTAAAATTTAAGAATATAGTAATACCAAAAAAAAATGATCAAAAAATGGTTTAAAAGGTATATTTGTGAGTAATATTATTTTAAAAATCCACACTTGAAATTTTATTATCTTCTAAAATCAAAATTTAGAAAAATTAAATAAATATTTAAGAATGTTTACAAGACATTATATGTGCAAAATGTTGTTTGATCATGGTTACAAGATGGTGTACACAATATGAATAAATAAAGCAAAACAACTCTATGCATGTCTTGTGACAAAATTAATGTGTTACTAACAATTTATTGGGATAATAACATGTTTGACAATGCAAATTTTTGTATGATAAATATACATAAAGACCTTTGCATGAATCTTCTATTGAATAAAAATGATCATTTTATGTATTCATGATTGATTAAGTTTGTGATCTTTTTTTAGTCTTTTGAAATATTCAAAAATATTTTATTCTTAACAATAAAATATTTAAATTCATTAATTATTTGACAAACATGTGTTGAAGTTGCCTTTGTATTACATTAATCAAAACCACTTAAACAATCTTGAAAATATTATAAATTTATTAAAAATCATATGTGTTTTTTTGTACATCCTAAGAATATGTTGGTGTTACAAATTTTTTTTAATGTGTCATTAATTGAATTAAATGCCTGGGAGGATGAATGATTTATTATCATAAAAGCTTTACAAGAAGGAAAAAGAAAAAGAAAAAAAAGATCGTTTTGTTTTTTGACTCCACTTGTTTGGTTCTTTCTGTGGCTTCTTGAGGAAAGTGTTAGCCTCGATGTTTCTTCTTCATCGTGAGAATGGAGATTTCTCTATTCTTATGAAAGATATTTATTTTCTCAATTTAAGTCCCTAAATTAAAGTTTAAAATTTCAATTGTTTCAGTCACATAATTATAGGATTGTGAAAATTCATATTTGGATTAAACTTGCAACAATTTGAAATGCCATATATCAAGTTCTACTTTTAAACGAGTTTAAAACTAGAAACCAAATTTGAAAAACTAAATCTATTAAAAATGATAATGGTTGAATGAATATACTTTTTAAAAACATTAATGTAGCTAATTTAAATGTCCAAGAATATGAAAATTGAGTGTCAAAGTTTGCGATAATCAAATGTTAAATATCAAAGAAAGAAACAAGAAAATATTAAAATCCTAAGCATTCAATGGACAAAGGGAATGTAATAACCTACAAAAAACATGAATAAGGGTTCCAAGGTTACAATAAGGTTACCTAAAGTTACATAAGGTTATTTAGGGTTACATAGCTAATAATAAGTTATAATAAAATAGTTTAGAATAGTTTGGCCTAAGGTTATAATTTAAAAAACCTAAGGTTAATAGTTTATAATAACTTATGATAAAATAATATGGAATATTTTGGTTTAGATTATAGCTAAAAATCAAATACGATTGCATTATTTAGAATAATCAATAATAAAATAATTTAAAGTAGTTTCACCTAAGGTTACAACTTAGAGTTACATAGCTTAAAATAACTTATGGTAAAACAATCTAGAATAACTAAAAATAATCTTGAGTAAAATAAGTAAAAATAAAATAACTTAAAATAATTTAAGGGTGGATTAGTTTAAGCTAACTGAAAATAATTTGAAATTAATTAATTAAATAACCTTAGGTGGAATATTATAAATTAACCAAAATTAACCAAATGTGAAATAGCTTAAAATAGTCGAAAATAGTCTAGAATAAAATATTTTAAAATGAAATAACCTAAAATAGCTTCAAATAAAAATTAATAACTGAAGGTGAATCAGGCAAAATAACCAAGAATAACATAAGGTGGAATAGCTAAAATAACTTAAAATAATGTAAAGTGGAATAATTTAGAATAATTGATAATAACCTATAATAACTTAAGGTGGATAATCTAAAGTAGAATAATTTAAAATAGTTTAAGGTGATTTTGTTTTAATAATTTAAATTGGTTTACTTTATAATATCTGAAAATAACCTAAAATAGCCTAAGGTGGAATATTTTAAAATATTATATAATAACCAAAGATGAAATAGTTGAAAATAACTTAAGGTAAAATAGTTTATAGTAACCTACAAATAGATTAAAATCCTAACTTATGGTAGTTTAGGAATCACTTAAGGTAACTTACATTAGCCTAAGAACAATTTATAGTACTTCACACTAACCTAAAATAATTTACAATTAACATAAGAATTTAACCTATGGGAACCTACACATAGGTTTTTCAAAATGTGCATAATAATATGTGATAAAAATCATTTCATTAATGGTTCAATCATTAAGGACTTGTTCCTTAAGCATGGAGGTGAAAGGAAGTGAAGAATTTAAACTTTCACATTTGCATTTTAAGTTGATGGGCTAAATTAATTTATGTTCTTAGATGCCTAGCTTAGTTATATGCTTTCACATAGTTAAAATGTTTAACTATGAACGAGGAGGCTATTTAAATGAAATAACTTTTAGTGAATTTGATTAGTTATTAATGAATTAACTATTAATGAATTTGACTAACTTCTAAATAATTCAATTAGATATTAGTGAAATTGCTTGTCAATAATAACTAGTCTTTGTTCATTAAAGGGTTGACCACTTTTTCCATGGTAAATTTGTTCAAGTCCATTCGAAGTCTAGTGAAATATAAAGTGAACTAAGACACATATTGGTGTAATGAAACTTGATTTTGGTTTGGTTGGTTTCTTGGGGATGGTCACAATGAAAAGTTAGTAATTAGATTTTGTAATTTAATAACAATTGCTAACATAAAAAAACCAATGCATGGATGCATTGCACAATTAGACGTGTTGACAACTAACCACGTGTTGTTGGAAGGTAATTTGTCTACTATGAACACATCACCATTCGATATTAACTCATAGTAGTACATGCAACCTATGGGCATGACAAAGATCTACCACCTTCATGGATTAGGGTGAAAGACTTCACCCAACAATCCCAAACATTGGTACAACATGTTGACCCACACATGTGGGAAAATGAAGGAGATCAACCTTTAATACAATAACTAGTGGCCTTCCATAAAGACCCAAAAAACATAATTTTAATGGAGTTTTTTGAAGGACTAGCCATAGGACTTTTTGTTATGTTAAATCTAAAGTTGTTAATACACAAATATGTGTATGTTGACAACAACCATTTCACTACTACAAAATGTGAGTGCAATTCAATAGTCTTTGTTCTATGGACTAGTGAATTCATTGCATCCCCACTAAGTCCCATTCAATGGGACTGGTGAATTCTCTAAAAATCCAATGAAATCACTTGGTGTAGAAGGACACATTTGTTGTAGTGTTTGGCTAACCTAGCAACAATTATTAGCTACTGCAATCCAAGGTTGCCCCAAGCATAACATGATCATTATGTTTTGATGTTAAGTGCTTACAACATGGCCTTATCGTACATAAATTTCTTTAAAAAAGTTGGAAAGGGGTGAATATGTTTCTTACTTTGACAATTCACAAAATAATTTTGTGCCTACTACTTGAGTTTTCAAATCTGTTCATTCAAGACTGGAAATTTGTTGAAAACATGCCAATCATCAATAAAACAAAACACTGAACAAAGGGGGAAAAAAAATTTAAGATGGAAGGACCCCAAGTCTTGGCAAACAAAAAGTCTTCTAAAGAAGGTGGACTACTAAGGGAATGAAAAAACATTAAAGACCCAAACCCCCCCCCCCCCCCCCCCCCCCCCCC